>HHCFR05603__coassemble_1793_pt1 | contig 8967 bp, 5 predicted proteins | sample HHCFR05603__metabat2_low_PE_033 | metagenome-assembled genome bin HHCFR05603 | reverse complement strand
TCCGCAAAACAGGCAGAGATCCAGGAACTGGGGTTAAAAGAGACATGCAGTTCTTCCGCGCTGTCAGTTCTGGACAAAGACATCATCTCTTCCATGTTGTCCATGACTCTGCATGCATATTCATAGACCTGCTCTCCCCTGGCCGTAAGGCGGATCCCTCTGGTCTCCCGCGCGAAGATCGGAAATCCCAGTTCTTCCTCCAGAGACCGGATCACTTTGCTTACATTGGGCTGCGTCGTATACAGCACCTCCGCCGCTCTGCTGAATGATTTCAGGTCGGCACAGACCACCAGGTACTGCAGCTGCTTTGTCTCTATCATAATATCCTCCAAAGATGACTCTATGTGAAAAAAGCTGGGGGACGATACCCTCAGCTTTTCACCGCGCTCACCAGAAACATGGGAGTCGATGCATAGTTTACTTTTTCTTCCTGATCCCAGACCCTTTTCCATACCTGTTCATCTGCCCAGACCTGCGCTCCGCTGCAGGCGCGCAGCGTCTTCAGATCCCATGCGGGACGCATGGTTCGGCTCATGGGTACCTGTCTGGCGATCTCTTCCATGGCGTCAATATCCGTGCAGGTATAATGATCGTCCAGATGAAGCGCTTCCACCGCCCGGCGGTCCTTCTCGTACTCCCGACGCTTTTCCTCGTCGAACAGATGATGGTACCAGTTGGCGTCAAAATTCAGGAGACGGCCTCCTTCTTTCAGGACCCGCATCCATTCCGCATAGGCTCTCTCCGGCTCTTCCAGATTCCAGGTCAGATTCCGGGAGATAACCACGTCAAACGTGTGATCGGGAAATGTCAGATGCTGGGCATCCATCCTGCAGAAATGTATCTTTTCTGCCAGAGCGCCCGCATTCTTTCTCGCCTCTTCCAGCATGGCTTCCGTATAATCCACCGCCGTCACATCATATCCCTGCCGGGCAAGCAGAATGGCAAAAAATCCGGGGCCCGTACCCACATCCAGGATTTTCAGCGCCTTCCCTTCCGGCAGATACCGGGAAATTTCCTGGAACCACACCTGATCCTGCCCTGTGGACAGTTCATGCTGATTGACCTGGGAATAGCCCTCGGCCCTTCCTGTCCAGTAGTGTTCTATCTGTGATAAAATCATATGATCTTCCTCCGATTTTCAACATCAGAAAAAGTTTATCATACGCCGGAAGCACACACAAGCCGGGTGGGGGGATACTTTTGGCTGCATCTGTTATTTCAGGAAACCGCTTACGATCTGTTCTTCCGCTTCCTTCTCCGTCAGCCCCAGCGTCATCAGTTTGATGATCTGGTCTCCGGCGATCTTGCCGATGGCTGCCTCGTGGATCAGGCTGGCATCCAGATGGTTGGCGTCCAGAGAGGGCACTGCGTTCACATGCCCCTGATCCATCAGGATCGCGTCGCATTCTGTATGTCCGTAGCACTCATTATTTCCGCAGATCTTGGAATTGAAAACCTGGGTCGATTCGCCCTTCGCCACAGAACGGGACACTACATTGGCCGTGGATCCCTTACCGTTCAGATCCACCTGGAAATTCGTCTCCGCGTACTGCTTTCCGTGAGTCATGATTTTTTCTTTAATGATCAGTGTGGCTCCGTCATCCAGGTCGGCTTCCGTCTCACGGATCGTGGAATCCACACCCTTGATCTGGGTCGTCTCCATCTCCATGTAGCTGTCCGCGTCCATATGAATGACTGTGGTAGGATTCAGAATCCTTTCTCCGGTTCCTTCTCCTTCTCCATAATGTTTCTCTACGTATTTTACTTTGGCGTTTTTGCCAATGTGGAATGTATGGATACCGTCATGCTCCGTCGTATCGTCTCCGCCGCAGTGGATACCGCATCCGGCCACAATCGTCACATCCGCGTCTTCTCCGATGTAAAAATCATTGTATACAAGATCTTTAAGTCCGTTCTGGCTGACGATCACAGGGATATGCACGCTCTCGTTTTTGGTTCCGGGCTTGATGATAATGTCGATGCCCGGTTTATCTTCTTTGCTTACAATATCAATATTGGCAGTCGTATTGCGTCCGGCAAGGGATCCGTTGGAACGGATATTGTATGCGCCTTCCGGCACGCCGTGGAGATCCGCGATCTTCTCCAGCATGTGCATCTGCAGCTGATCTATTTTCTGCTCCATCTTCTGTCCCTCCTTCTATACAATCTTGTCCATCAATGTGCTGCACGCCTCTGAGGAAGTCAGAAGCTTCGGCAGGATCTCTTCCCGGCTCCCCTGCATGGTCACTTCCCCGTCCGCAATCACGACGATGCTGTCCGCAATGTTCAGGATCCGTTCCTGATGAGATATAATAAGGATAGACCCGTTGATGGATTCTCTCATTCCCTCAAACACACGGATCAGATTGTTGAAGCTCCAGAGGTCGATTCCTGCCTCCGGCTCGTCAAAAATGGAGAGCTTTGTGCCTCTCGCGATCACCATGGCAATCTCAATCCTCTTCAGTTCTCCGCCTGACAGGGACGCGTTGACCTCCCTGTTAATGTAATCTTTCGCGCAGAGTCCCACTTCCGACAGGTATTTGCACGCTCTGTTCAGCGATAACGGCTCCCCGTGCGCCAGATTGATCAGATCCAGTACCGTCAGTCCTTTAAAACGCACCGGCTGCTGGAATGCGAAACTGATCCCTTTCCTGGCACGGTCTGTGATAGACAACTCTGTAATGTCCTCTCCGTTGAACAAAATACGTCCCGATGTTGGCTTCACGATACCGGCGATGATCTTTGCCATCGTGGATTTTCCGCCGCCGTTCGGTCCCGTGACCGCTACAAAACTGTCTTCTATCTTCAAATTTACATGTTTCAGAATTCCTTTTTCTTTGGAATCTTCTGTAACCTGATAACAGATATCCTGTAACTCGAGCATATATCCGCCTCCTGTGTATCATTTTCCATGGAGCGCCGGCGGCACTCCATTAAATTATGATAACAGTGTAGAAATTCTTTGGCAAGACCTATTTCGGGAAATCTCAGGAAGTTTTTTTCTCAGTTTTTTTTCCGGTTTTTTCTCACGTACCGGAACAGTCCCGCCGCGGCAGCGCACAAAACTGCTGCGGCAGCGGCGCCCTCCCATGCCGGAACTTTTTCCAGTTCTAAAATGTACCCGCTTTTTTCCATGTGCAGATCAGCGGTCAGAAAACTGCCTGTCTTCTCAGTCTCCGGTATACCGTCCGCCAACGCAGTTTCTCCGGAAATCACAGCCAGACAGTTCCCCCTACGGGAGCTTTTCACTCTCAGGGAAACCTCTGATCTCAGGTTCTCCTCCTGATCAATCTGATAAACGTAAACGCCTTTTAACCGATAAGCGCCGGACAGCCCCTGTTCTTCCAGCATCTGCTCGAAACTCGCTGATTTTTCCTCGGACACTTCTCTGACTTCCAGCGAGCTGTCCGGATAAAATTCTCCTCCCAGCAGGATCTGTACATTCCCATCCTCCGTACCTGCCGACAGAGAAGGAATATACGCACGGTATATGGAATGCACCGACAGATTCCTCCTGACAGAGCTCAGATCCTTGCTCTCCCAGAAAACATATTCCCCTTCAGGAGCGTCAAGCTGCGGATAGTCTTCCTCCGGCAGACTGTCCCCATAAGAAAAACTGCCCTGCCATACGACATCGTCTCCATCCACAAAGCGCACGGTAAATTCCCGGAAATTCCCGGGCATGTCATTTATCGACAGCATTTCCTCATAGCTTACCGACGTGGCTTCGCTCTGCCTGGTCACTCCGTCCACGGCCCCGCTGCCGTTATCTACAAAATAGTTGTCATTCACAGTTCCTTTTGCATCTCCCGCGACGGCTCCTCTGTACGCGCCTTCTTCATCGGGTTCCAGATAGGCACAGATACAGCATCCGCTGATATCTTCTCCCTTTCCTGCCGCGCCTCCCAGATAGGATTTGCCGCCAACGCCTCCCAGGAAATAACAGTCCCGGATCAAAAGTTCCGACCGTCCGGCAATTCCGCCCACATAGCTTCCGTCCTCTGCCTGTACATCCTCATAACTCTCGCAGGAAGCAATCACGCCATAATCTGCCTTTCCCGCAATGCCTCCGGCATAGTCTTTCTCCACCAGCACCGCCGCCGTATTGACACAGTCCATGACAAGCGCCTGGACATGTCTGGTGATCGTCTCTTCTTCATCATTTTCATCCTCGTCTTTTTCGCCCAGAAGATCCGACATCCATCCGGAGATGTCCCCGACCCCGTCTTTTGAAATACTTCCGACGATTCCGCCGCCCTGGCTGTCCGCCCGGATCTCTCCGGAATTATCACAGGATACGATCTTCCCGTTTTCTTCCGTCCCGTCCATCAGTTCCGACATATCCACGTAAACGGACCGGTCTTCGATCCTGCGCGACAGATCGTCCAGGGCGTCGGACAGGATTCCCCGGATATTTTCAAAACACTGTTTCATATCATCCATGCGGTCCGAGAGCGTATCCAGATCGCTCTCCAGAGTCTCTCCTGTCAGATCCGCCCGGTCGGAAACGCCGTCTCCCTGATTCTGCAGATCTTCCCTCATCGTATCCATTTCATCCCCGAAATCATCCAGCGTGTCCTGGACAGACGAAACCAGCGCCTGAATCTGATCGTCCATTGTGATAAAATCCTGACGCAGGCTCTCCGCTCTTCCCGGCAGCGTGCCGAGGGTTTCCACGATTCCCTGCAGCTGGACGCGGATATCTTCACCGAGTTCTTTTAGTTCCTGTATCAGAGCCGCCGCCTGGGCAGCCTCTGCTTCTTCCGGAAGCAGGGATCCTTCCGTTGTCTGTACATATGCCACCGGAATCATCCTGCCTGCGGCGGAGGCGGTATCCGCCCCCTCTTCTTCCTCCGCGGACTCCTCCGGTTCTGCAGCAGGTTCCGCAGTCTCTACATCGGACGTTTCTGTCTCCACGGCGGGCTCCTCCTGCGCCGCGGCGGGTTCCTCTGCATCAGCGGCAGATTCCCCTGTCTCAACGGCGGGTGCCTCCGGCTCCTCCTGCGCCGCGGCAGATCCCTCCGCATCAGTGGCAGGTCCCTCTGTCTCAGCGGCGGGTGTCTCCGGCTCCTCCCCGGATTCCTCTGGCCCCGCGTCGGACGTCTCCTGTTCGTCGGCCGGGACATCGTCGGTTTCTCCCGGGTCTTCCGCCCCGGCTCCGGCGCTCTGCAGATACCCCTCCAGTGCCTTCAGTTTTTCTTCAAGCTCACCCATCTGAGCCTGATACTGCTCCAGAACTGTCTGGAGCTCCCCTCCGGTCTGCTCCGCATACGGTTTCAGCAGTTCCAGAATCTCCTGCATGCGCTGCATGTCGTTTCTGATCTGAGCCGTCCGTTCTGTCAGGGCTTCCAGATCCATGCCGAGCTGCATACTGTCGATCGTATCTTCCAGCGCGTCGATCCGGTCCTGCAGTTCATTCCGTCCTTCTTCCGCAAGATTTCCATAATCATCCAGATAGCCGCTGACCGACGCGCGGAGGCTTTCCAGCTGGTCCGACAGCGCATCCACATTATCCCACAGATGGTCCCCGGTCTGCTCCGCGGCGTCCGCAAAAGCATCCGCCGCGTCGGACAGTGCGTCCAGCTCGTTCTCCAGTTCCCCGCGGTACTCCCGGTCATAGGCAGCCGCTTCGTAAGGCTCAAAATATCCTGCTATTCCTCCTACGCATTCTCCGCCGGACACGACGCCCTCATTCCGGCTGTAAGTCAGGCTGCCGCTCTGGCTTCCGGCAATTCCTCCCACAGCTTTTCCCAGATGCTCGTATCCCACGGTACCCTGGTTGACACAGTACGCGATCGTACCGGACGACACGCCGGCGATTCCTCCGGTACGATCCGAGCGCTCATCCTTTGCAAGGCCTGTCACAGCATTCGGAATAGAAACTTCCATTCTGCCGTCCCCGTCCATCTCCTTTTTTACTTCCTGGCTGGTATTGATTCCTCCGGTATTGACACAGTCGGTGACAGTCCCCTCATTACAGCCGGCGATCCCTCCGGTACTCTCCCTTCCGTCGATCAGCGCCTCATTCGTACACCGCTGTATTTTCCCGGTCTCCTGATTCACCCCGGCGATTCCTCCGGTCTGGTTCTGCCCGTTCAGTGTCCCGCGGCTGACGCAGTTTCGTATAGTACCTGCATTGTTCCCGGCTATGATCCCCACATGTTCCTGGTCTTCACCGCCCAGTATCTCTGCTTCCACCGTCAGATTAAGAATCGAGCCATCTTCTCCCACATACCGGAACAGCCCGTAGTCCGACGTCCCTTCTTCCAGAACCAGTCCCGTGATCTGATGACCGTTTCCGTCAAACGTCCCGTTCATCACAGGTATACAGATATCCTGATACCCGCTCAGATCCAGATCCGCCTCCAGACGGAAAATTTTCCCGGTGGAAAACGTTTCTTCCCTGCATTGATCCGCCAGAATCAGGAGTTCATCCTCACTGGAGACCGGGATGGTCTGTGGCTCCTCCGCCTGTACATGTATTCCTGTCTGTGCTGTTAAAATCGATGCCGCCAATATGACAGCCAGCATCATTTTTATTTTTTGTGTAACTTTTCTTTTCATAATCAACGTCCCTCCGTCGGCTGCGCGTTCTGTCTCTGATGTCCGTGTATTCTTCTCATTCTCCGTATATTCCATTTTACGCTGCTCTTCTGTATCAGGCCGTCAAAAACATACAAGAGCTGCGGCAGCACCAGCATGACCAGGACAATCGAAGTCAGCGTTCCGGTTCCCAGTGTTGTCCCCAGAGAAGCGATCACGGAGTTGGAGGTCATCTGTCCGATCAGAAATCCTGCCACGGTCAGGATGCTTCCGGAAGTAATAATCGTTGCGAAACACTGACTCAGGGTTTCTACCACCGCAGTTTTCTTATCCTTTATCGTTTTTCTCAATTCCACGTAACGGTTTGTAATGACGATCGCGTAATCGATCGTGGCTCCCATCTGTATCGAACTGACGATCAGATAGCTAAGAAAAAACATTGGCGTTCCCGTGACCGTCGGCATTGAAAAATTAATCCAGATACTGCTCTGTATAGTCGCTACCATGATAATCGGAAGACTGTACGAACGGAATGTAAAAAACAGGATTACCAGCACAAAAACAGCCGTCAATATGCTGATCATCACATTATCGGTCAGAAATGATTTGCTCAGATCATAATCACTGGTAGAATCCCCGACCACATAGACTTCATTATAATATTTCGCCGCGATTTCTCTCACCCTGTCAATCGTCGCAAATGTCTCATCGCCTTCTACCGGGCCGGACATAGTGAATAAGAGACGGGAATATTCTTCTCCTTCCAGCTGGTTCCTCGCTTCGCTGATCTGTTTGTGCATGTCCTGAATATCCTGCGACAAATCCTCCGGGAAATCAAACGTCTCATTTTCTTCTTCTCCGTAAAGGAAATCGATCATGGAGATGAGCGGAATCTCAAATTCGTCAATGGAATCCAGAAACGCGCCGTATTTTTCCTCTTTCCAGGCATAGAACCGGTACAGGAGCCTGACTGTCTCCATATCCATACCTGTGACCTCCGCCATCTCGCGGGGGTTCAGACGGTCAGTCAGGACGTATTTCTCATCCTCGTCGACCGCAATGTTCGCCAGTCCCATCGTCGATTCCACCTGATCCAGCTCTTCGATCTCCGCCATAACGGCGGCTTCTCTTTCATAGTCTCCTTTCGGCACTACCACCGCCATACTGTTATCCAGTTCAAATTTTTCCGAAATCTCCTTTTTGGAAGTCAGATATTCATTCATCTTTGCAGATTCTACAGAATTGACATCATATATGTACGGACAGTTTCCCGACAGCCAGATACCCAGCGCCGCCGCACACACAAAAACGGGCAGCGTTACTTTCCGCACACCGACGACCAGTCTTCCCCACCCGTCGATCCTGGGAACAAAGCTTTTGTGCATCGTCCTTTCTATATACCGTTCTCCAAACATAATCAGGGAAGGCATGAATCCGAACACAGAAAGCATGCTCATAACAATCGCCTTTGCCATCACCCTTCCCAGGTCCATCCCTATGCCGAACTGCATGAACATCAGCGCCACCATTCCGGCAATCGTGGTCAGGGAACTGGAGGCGATCTCCGGGATCCCTTTTGTCAGCGCACGGATCAGGGCTTCTTCACTGCTGACCAGCGCTTTTTCTTCCATATAACGATGGAAGAGGATAATCGCGTAATCGATCGCGAGAGCCAGCTGAAGTACGACGCCCACCGCGTTTGTGATAAATGAAACCGTTCCGAAGATAAAATTCGTTCCCATGTTCAGCACAGCGGCCATACCGAACGTCAGCATAAAAATCGGGATCTCTGCATACGTGCCCGAAGTGAACCACAGAACCAGAACGATGATCACCACCGCGATGACCAGAATCACTCCCATCTCCCTCTGAAGTTCCGCGCTGTCATCTTTATCCACCGTAGTGTAAACCCAGGCGTCGTAATCTTCCAGAAGATCCCGGATTTCCGCCATGGCATGCTGAACAGCTGCCTCTTCCTCTTCGCCCTCAAATGTGACGCTGTACAGCGCGGACAGATCACGGTACACATCCCGGAGCGCTTCTTCGTCCGTGACCTCTCCTAGTTCCTCTGCCTCTTCATCACTTTCCTCATAAAACTCCACTTCGGAAACACCACGGATCTCCCTCAGACGGTCTGCCAGCTCCTGCGCGGCACGGAAATCAATATTATCCACCATCACCTTCGCGGTTCCCAGCGTAACAAACTGTTCCTCCATCAGATCGAGCCCCTGCCGCGTCTCCGTGTCCTCTGCCAGATAACTGGTCAGTTCATTTTCCACTTCTACTCTTGGGATCATAAAAAGACAAAAAACAAACAGGACCATGAAACCTGCAAAAATCTGGTTTCTCCTGCCTACAATCCATTCTGCTGTCTTCCTCAAGTCTCTTCCTCCTTGCTTCGATGTTACAAGTGTAACACCCGTG
>HHCFR05603__coassemble_1790_pt1 | contig 8977 bp, 6 predicted proteins | sample HHCFR05603__metabat2_low_PE_033 | metagenome-assembled genome bin HHCFR05603 | reverse complement strand
ATCGCTCAAGTTTGCAGAGGTCACCGCGCTCAGGATCGCCATGCCAGAATTTTCATTCACGCCTACGAAAGCATCAATATCCGGATGCGCCTGCAGGATATTCTCGGCCGAACTCAAGGCTGTATCTCTCGCATGCGCAGTCTGCTGTTCTGCTACGACCTCAATATTGCTATCTGCAATCGTATCCATAAATCCGTCCGTTCTGTCTTTCAGGGAAGAAACTGTAATACCATCAATGATCGCTATCTTCCCTTCTCCTCCAAGCTGCTCAATTACATAATCCGCCAACATCTGCCCGATCACATAATTATCAGAAGCAAGATATGCCGTAGAGCCTTCACAATCGATGTCCATTGTTATCACTCCTACTCCCTGATCTACAGCAGAAGCCACAGAATTAACAACACCTTCGGAATCATATGGATTCAGCAAAATCACATCAGAGCCCATGGTAATCAAGTTTTCGATTTGTGTATTCTGTGTTTCCAACGAACTGTCCGCAGCCAGGAAGTTATAGTTTTCTACACCGTAATCTGAGCATGCGTCTTCAATACCTTTTTGCATTGCAACAAAAAACGGATGGACATTTTGTCCGAAAGAAACTCCAATGGTAATATCTGTATTTTCTCCGGAAGCAGTATCCTCTGTCCCCTCAGACGCTCCTGTTTCTTCCGCTGTGTCTTCTGTAGCGGCATCCGTGCTCTCTGCCGCGGCAGTATCCCCCGATGTCCCGCAGCCGGCCATCATTGCCGCTGCGCAAACTGTACACAATAACGCTGCTAATCTTTTTTTCATATTCCAATTCCTCCCAATATAATTCTGGCAACTCATTTATCGCTGTGTTATAATAATCATGCAGTTTTATAACTGTGCCCCGCCCTTGATATGGCGCGGCGCCAATGCAATCTTCCCGAGGATTGCATACTGTGACGCATGGCCTGCTGCTGGAATATTTCCCGGAATACAGTGAATTGTGGAATAAGCGATAGTGGCAAACTTGACCGCTTCTTTGTATTCAGGCGGAATCCCGATTTCAGCAGAGGTCGTTACAGTAATATTCGACGGCACTCTCTTCTGGATTTCCTTCATGATCTGAGGATTCTTCACTCCACCGCCGCTGGCATACAGCTTATCCGTTTTTTCAATGATATCCGCCGGAATATTGTCGATCATACTTTTTGCAACCGCCTCTCCCGTAAAGGCGCATGCAGTGGCAAGAATGTCCTCCTTCGGCAGATGTCCAAATTTCGCGATTACGCTGTCGATATATTCCTCATTGTAGTCCCCGACCCATCCGGATCTTGGTACCGGCCGGTCAAAGAACGGATGATGCATGAAGAAGTCAAGAAGCTCGTCATTTACCTTTCCACTGGCCGCTATCTGACCATCTTTATCATATTCTTTGCCGAATAGTTTTCTGCACATATAGTTCGATACTACGTTGCCTGGGCCAGTATCAAATCCGAACATTTTCCGTCTGTCGCTGCTTGCTACATGGAGGTTCGCAATGCCGCCGATATTCAGTGTCATAACTGGTTTTTCTTCTTTTCGGAACAGAATATAATCCAAATATGGCATCAGCGGAGCCGCGCTTCCCCCAAAAGTATGGTCCGCCGGACGGAAGTGTGTTACCGTATCAATATTGGTCAGATTAGCAATAACTGAAGTCTCTCCCATCTGCATCCCTGCCGGATATGGTCCGTTCAGCCAGCGATGGCGCCAATCGGCTTTTTCTTCCTCCGTCATCTCGGCAATCCGTTTATGATCCGGCTGCTCCTGATAAATTGTCTGAGTGTCCAGCCCAAGCACCTTGATGTCCAGCGGATCAATGTTGTTCTCCTTCATAAACTGCACGGCTTTCTCCGCAAAGACGGCTCCGCAGATATAATTAAGACGATTCAAACCAATCATATCCACCCTGTTTTCAAAAGCATCTCTCACAATTCCCTGTACGTCCTCCGGCCAGTCGTAAGAGCCTCCGCAAAGGAACTTAGGTGCCTTGGGAAATCCGTCTTCATCGATTTCCGTCTCCGCGAGAATCACATCGATTCCGTCAAATGACGATCCGCTGTTCATTCCCATAATTAAATCCATAGTCTCTCCTCCTTGAGATAAATTTTTATAGAAACAGAATGCGCGCCTCTCTTCTGTCATCTATCATTAATATTCCGGCATGAATTCCGATAAATAATCTTTGCTTCTATCGTTTTCATCTTCGGTATTTTCCCTTCTTTTCCGTTTTTTATCTGTTCAAACAGGCATGCAGTTGCATCTCTCCCAATTTCTTCGATTGGCTGTACCACTGTTGTAATGTCAAACAATTCATTGATTTCTTCATCATCCCACACCAACAATGATATATCCTGATACACCTTTAATTTTCTCTTTTTTAATTCCAGAAGCACTCCTCCGCACAGACTGTTGTTCAGCACGTATACTGCCGTCACTTCAGGATGTTCATCCAGAAGTTTTGCCGCTGCGATCTGAGCCTCCCCCCTATCAAAATTTTCAATTTTTTCTATTAAATCTGTATCCATTGAAATTCCATATTCTTTTAATGCACGCTCATATCCCCGAATACGTTCCTGGATTGTCGAATAATTTACAGTTGCAATCACTCCGATGTGTCTGTGTCCCAGTTTTAAAAGATGCATCGTGGCTTCATAGGAAATCTCTTCGTTATTGCTCACAACAATGTCTCCGGATATTCCCTGTATCATGCGGTCAACAAATACAATCGGTTCGCTGCCTTCATACAATTCCCGGCCATTTTCCGGTATCTGTTTTTCATCTGTAAAAGCGGACATTAAAATGATTCCATCCACCTTACGGTTTCTCATATTTTGGATATGCATCATCTCCTGCCCTACATTTTCCCGTGTATTGCAGATAATTACACTATACCCTCTCTTCTGTGCCTCCTTTTCAACTACGTAGACCAATGCGTTGCAGTAATTATTTTTTACATCGCCCAGTACAACCGCTATTGTCTTCGTACTGTTGCCTCTCATTCCCTGTGCAATAATATTGGGCTTATAATTCAACTGCTCAATAGCTTCCAATACTCTCTGTCTGCTTTTTTCAGAGACGCTTCCATAATTTCCTATGACTCTCCCTACTGTAGCCCTGGATACTCCGGATAACTTTGCCACATCTTCTATCGTTATCACTTTTTTCATTCCGCACCTCTTATCCCATTTTGAGAACGTTCTCATTTTATTGTAAAAAAATAATTTTAATCAATATATTTATAGTATTGAGAACGTTCTCACTTTTGATCTGATTATAACGTCAGCATATTTTTTTGTCAATTACTTTTATAAAATTCACTAATTTTTATGCATTTATCACAATTATTTCTACACATTTCCAATCGGAATCCCATTATTTTTGTAGATTTTTTACACAGATGAATAATCCCAGATTGTATCTTGCTTTCTCCGATGTTAAAATTAAAATATAGACCAAAGGAGGTATCACACTATGAGAAAAAATTTCGGGGCCAAGCCCTATACTTATCCGCAGCCGGTGTTGATCATCGCCGCCTATGATGAAAACGGCACGCCGGACGCCATGAACGCTGCCTGGGGCGGGATCAGCGACGACACGCAGATCTCCATGTGCCTGAGCGCCGGACATAAAACAGTGAAAAATATTCAGGCCCGCAAAGCCTTTACCGTCAGTATGGCAGATGCAGCCCACGTGGTTGCCTGCGATTATGTCGGTATCGTCTCCGGAAATAAAGTGCCTGATAAATTCGAGAAAGCCGGATTCCATGCCACAAAGTCCGAATTTGTGGACGCTCCGTTGATCGATGAGCTTCCCATGACTCTGGAATGCACACTGGTCAGCTATGATCCCGAGACCTGCCGCCTGGTAGGCGAGATCGTCAATGTCAGCGCGGACAAGCGCATCCTCGATGAGAATGGCAAGATCGATCCCGCGAAGCTGGAGCCGATCACCTTCGATCCGGTCAACAATGCGTATCTGAAACTGGGTGAGAAAGTTGGAAATGCATTCAAGGATGGAATGCAGCTGAAATAGACAAATAAACTGAACCTGTTATTCAGCGAATAACACAATTGAGATATATGCAGTAATATACTATACTAAATGCAGGAAAGCCAAAACACATAAAAGGCGGTCTCCCCTCCGAGTTTCGGAGGGGCTAACCCTCCAGGTTTGTATCCTTTAGATTCAAAAGAAAGGAGGGCGATGCCGATGTATGTTACATATTCGGACTTGATCCAGATAGGTCTCTTCATCGTAGCCCTTATAGGTCTCTTTTACGAGATATTTAAGGGGAAAAAATAGCCGCCACTATTCGCACTAGTGACGGCTGCCTCATATGAGGTAAAGTTATTAGTTTTCGGGTAGGCCGTATGTGTTTGGCTTTCCTTTTTCTATTATCAATATATCACATATAAAAGTAAGGTACAAGAAAAAAATTTTTCTTTCCACTATTCCACTATTTCACATCTCGTTCTACTAATATAAAAACACATTCAAAGACTGGTCCAGCTGCGTCGCGATTTCCTCCGCATTATTTCCCAGATCATTCATATCCTGCCAGCCAAGCCATGTCTCGCTCTCCTGCCATCCGGCAAAATATTCGTCCGCTGCATTTTCGTAATCTTCTTCTGATATGGAATTCCCCGAAGCGTCCGTACAGGTTACACTGGGCGTTTCTCCATTATATATGGTTGTGCGGTAGGCAATGGGAGTTGTCAGGATCTTTCCATCCTGCAGCGTAAGAGAACGAACATTCTCATAATATTCTGCAGCTCCATTTTTCATGGTATCGTAAACCGCATAATAAAACCCGCCCTGTTCATTCATATATGTTTTCAGTAAACTGGCAGTATTAGTGGGCGCTTCAGATCCTCCCATGGATCCGGTCATAAGATCCGGCTGGGAATCGCCCTCCACAAAATCAGTCTCACACTCTGCTAATCCGTCATAGTTCTCATTAATTTCATAAAATCTGCTGTAGGTATACATACCGGTTCCGCCCATGTTGGAGACGACCACCTCATATCTGCCGTTGTGATCCAGGTCCGCAACCGCATACTGATAAAGGTCGTCGGCATAGTCCGGATCCCCGGCCCACATATCCCTGTTTTCCGCAATCACCCGCGTCTGACTGTACGTACTCCTCTGCCCATCCATAGATGCAAGGTAATCCCAGTAGTCCTCCTTCGCATCCATGATTGCCGCCACATTGTCTGTCAGGCGGTTTTTAAGCAGGTACTCTGTAAGCAGCTGATCTTCCTCGAATCCCTGTTTGTTTTCCAGCTGAAAGTATATCCGGGCAAGCTGATACCCTTCGCCTGACATGGTCTCATACTCGCAGATTGTGATCACATCATCCAGTCCGTCCTCATTGTAATCCTTAAACGCCACTGCAGACACAGCCAGGAACAGATCTGGATTGGTGTGTTCCTCATTCCATCCGGGGAATTCATACAATACCTGTCCATCCTCCATGAGGTAGAATCTCACATCCGGATTCATGCCGTCCGCCGCAAAAGAACTGTTTTCCGGGGCATAGGCTGCAAATGTCACGTTGCCCCATTCGCCCAGATCTGTCTGAAACGTCTGATCCTGTATGCGCGTACCGGAAGTATCCGAACTGTCTTCCTCTGATGCCAACGTATCCGCGGCCTCATTTTCCGTACCTTGCCCTTCTGACTCCTCTGCTTCCGGGATATCTTCTGTAATGTCCGTTTCTATTTCATTTTGAGCGCTGCCGCATCCAGTCATCCCAGCCAGCAGCATAAACAAAACCGCGAACAATAATCCTTTTTTCCTCATGACAGATATCCTCCCACTTTCTCTTCCGCAATCTGTATTTTAATTATACACCACATTGGGGCGTCTTACAGCTGAAAAGAAAAAAGAAACCCACGAGCAAACACTCGGGGGTTTCTGTATTCCGCCTTTCAGGCGTATATTTTATTGCTTACGCGCAAATTACTCGATAACGGTAGCAACACGTCCGGAACCAACGGTTCTTCCGCCCTCACGGATAGCGAAGGTAAGACCCTGCTCCATAGCGATCGGGTGAATCAGCTCGATGGTCATCTCAACGTTGTCGCCCGGCATGCACATCTCGGTTCCTTCCGGAAGGGAGATAACACCGGTAACATCGGTGGTTCTGAAATAGAACTGCGGTCTGTAGTTGTTGAAGAACGGCGTATGACGGCCACCCTCGTCCTTGGTCAGAACGTATACCTGAGCGGTAAATTTGGTATGGCAGGTAACGCTGCCCGGTTTTGCAAGAACCTGTCCACGAACGATCTCGGTTCTCTGGATACCACGAAGCAGTGCTCCGATGTTATCTCCTGCCTGAGCCTCGTCCAGAAGCTTACGGAACATCTCAATACCGGTAACAACCGTTTTCTTCTTCTCTTCTTTAACACCAACGATCTCAACTTCGTCGTTCAGGTGAAGCACACCACGCTCTACTCTACCAGTAGCAACGGTACCACGTCCGGTAATGGTGAATACGTCCTCAACCGGCATCAGGAACGGTTTGTCGGTATCACGCTGCGGATCCGGAATGTACTCATCAACAGTGTTCATGAGTTCCATGATCTTATCGCCCCATTCTCCGTTCGGATCTTCCAGAGCCTTCAGAGCGGAACCTTTGATGATCGGGCATCCTTCGAAGCCGTACTCTTCAAGCTGCTCGGTAACTTCCATCTCAACCAGCTCGATCAGCTCTTCGTCGTCTACCATGTCGCATTTATTCAGGAATACTACGATGTACGGAACACCTACCTGACGGGACAGAAGGATGTGCTCTTTGGTCTGAGCCATAACACCATCGGTAGCTGCTACTACCAGGATAGCGCCGTCCATCTGTGCTGCACCGGTGATCATGTTCTTTACATAGTCAGCATGGCCAGGGCAGTCAACGTGTGCGTAATGTCTGTGCTCGGTCTCATACTCAACGTGTGCGGTGGAGATGGTGATACCACGCTCTCTCTCTTCCGGAGCTTTATCAATGTTCTCAAAATCAGTAGCGGTGTTGCCCGGAACTCTTGCAGCCAGCACTTTGGTGATCGCTGCGGTCAGAGTGGTTTTACCATGGTCTACGTGACCGATGGTACCAATATTACAATGTGGTTTAGTTCTCTCGAACTTAGCTTTTGCCATTTTGATTTCCTCCTTAACAGATAAACTTCTAAGTTTTCTTACGCAATCAGCTAATTTTGATTATATTTCAAATAGACCTGTTTTGCAAGCCCATTTGCATTTTATTTTGCTTTTGAAGCCAGAACTTTTTCCTGTACGCTCTTCGGCACCTGCTCATATCTCTCAAAGAACATGGAATAGTTACCGCGTCCCTGCGTTCTGGAACGAAGATCGGTCGCATAACCGAACATCTCTGCCAGCGGCACATAACCTTTGATCATCTTGCCGCCTCCGATATCTTCCATACCCTCGATATGTCCGCGGCGGGAGTTGATATCGCCGATAACGTCTCCCATGTAATCTTCCGGAGTCGTTACCTCTACCTTCATGATCGGCTCCAGCAGAACCGCGCCTGCTTTCTGCATAGCTTCCTTGAATGCCAGAGATCCGGCAATGTGGAACGCCATTTCAGAAGAGTCGACCTCATGATAAGATCCGTCATATACGGTCGCATGAATACCCAGTACCGGGAACCCGCCCAGGATACCGGATTTTGCCGCCTCTTCGATACCTTCGCCGACAGCCGGGATGTATTCTTTAGGAATCGCGCCTCCAACAACGGTGGAATCAAACTTGAACAGTTCCTCGCCGTTGGCATCCATCGGCTCAAAGTGTACTTTACAGTGTCCGTACTGTCCGCGTCCACCGGACTGTTTCGCATACTTGGAATCCACGTCCACCGCTTTGGTAATGGTCTCTTTGTAAGCAACCTGCGGAGCTCCTACGTTCGCTTCTACTTTGAACTCACGAAGCAGACGGTCTACGATAATCTCCAGATGAAGCTCGCCCATACCAGCGATAATGGTCTGTCCGGTCTCCGGATCTGTATGCGCACGGAAAGTCGGGTCTTCCTCTGCCAGTTTCGCAAGAGACTCGCCCAGCTTGCCCTGACCGGCTTTGGTCTTCGGCTCGATGGCCAGCTCGATAACCGGTTCCGGGAACTCCATGGACTCCAGGATAACCGGATGCTGTTCGTCGCAGATGGTATCACCGGTAGTGGTCACTTTGAATCCAACCGCCGCCGCGATATCACCGGAGTATACTTTATCCAGCTCCTGTCTCTTGTTCGCGTGCATCTGAAGGATACGGCCCACGCGTTCCTTCTTGTCTTTCGTCGAGTTATATACATAAGAACCGGAATTCATGGTTCCCGAGTACACACGGAAGAACGCCAGCTTACCTACGAACGGGTCAGCCATGATCTTAAATGCCAGAGCGGAGAACGGTTCTTCATCAGAAGAATGTCTTTCCACTTCATTTCCTTCCATATCCACGCCCTTGATTGCCGGGATATCGGTCGGTGCCGGCATGTACTCAATCACTGCATCCAGCATCTTCTGTACGCCTTTATTTCTGTATGCGCTTCCGCAGCATACCGGAACCGCCGTACACTCACAGGTAGCTTTTCTCAGCACTGCTTTCAGCTCTTCTACAGACGGCTCTTCGCCCTCCAGATACTGCATCATCAGGTCGTCATCCAGCTCGCAGATCTTCTCTACCAGCTCGGTGCGGTACAGTTCGGCGTCGTCTTTCATATCATCCGGGATATCCGTGATAGAAATATCTTCGCCCTTATCATCATTATAAATATATGCTTTCATCTCGAACAGGTCGATGATTCCCTTGAACTCATCTTCCTTTCCGATCGGAAGCTGAATGCAGATGGCATTCTTGCCCAGACGGGTCTTGATCATGTCCACTGCATTGTAAAAATCTGCACCCAGGATATCCATCTTGTTGATGAATGCCATACGCGGTACATTGTAGGTGTCAGCCT
>HHCFR05603__coassemble_1777_pt1 | contig 9062 bp, 5 predicted proteins | sample HHCFR05603__metabat2_low_PE_033 | metagenome-assembled genome bin HHCFR05603 | reverse complement strand
TCTCCGATACTAAAACTTCCGGGATATTGTCCCATTACCTGTTCAAAAAACGCTGTATCAGCATCTGATATGATATCTATGACCATCTCCGTGCCATAATGTTCACTCCAGATATCGCATAAATCATTTCTTACATGGATTGTAAAATACTTTGTCATCTTATTATATATACTCTTATCCGCGGGGGCTTCTGTCAATAATTTCCCAAGCAGTTCTTCTGTCACGGAACCTTTGACAGACACTTCATATCTATCGGCAACAGCAGTTCCATATAAAGAGGCTTCCCCAATCTCGGCAGCCTCTTCCCGCCAACAGCGGATTTCAAATGCGTCACCAGCTTTCACAAAATGTTCCATTTATAATTTATTCTATATTTTTCATCAGCTCAGAAGCCATTTCAACACATTTATTTTCTGAATCCCCTCATAGTTCATCTCTCCGAACACTTCATCCAAGGTAAGCAGATACTTGGGGTAGTTGTCCTTGATCTGGCGGAGCGGTCCTAATTCACGTGCCAGGACCTGATCGTCCAGGGTTGTCTGCGCCACCTGGTAGTAAGCAGGCCTTCCATCCCGGATTGCGACAAAATCCACTTCTCCGTCTGCACCGCACTGTCCCACATAGACTTCCGCATACCTTCGCTTAAGTTCCAGGTACACAACATTTTCCAGAATATGTCCGATATCGGAATCCCGGCTCCGCACTAACATATTCCGCATCGCCACATCACAGACGTAATATTTGTTCATAGAGGCAAACAGTTTTTTCCCTTTGATATTGTAACGCCTCGCCTCATAAAACAAAAGGCTGTCCGTCAGTCCCCGGATATAACGATCCACCGTCTTGGGGTCGATTTTCATCCTCTTGGAAGTCATAGTCCCTGCAATCGTCGCCGGAGAAGTCCGATTGCCAATATTGTGCATCATAAATCGTGTGATTGCTTCCAGCATATTGACATCCGCAACCCGAAGACGCTTGACAATATCGTTAAGCAGAATGGTATTATAGATACCGCTCATATATTCCCTGGCTTCCCGTTCCCCGTAGCCGTAACGCAGCACATAGGGGAAGGAGCCTGAACGGAGATAACGCTCAAACTTTTCGCCAAGGGACGCAGAATCCTCATCCAGCCCGGTACAATATTCTTTAAATGAAAGGGGCATCATGGAAAGTTCCACATAACGTCCCGTCAGGAGGGTCGCCAATTCACCGGACAGCAGATATCCATTAGAGCCGGTGAGATACAGATCACAGTTTTCCCTCAGGAACAAGCTGTCTACTGTTTTTTCATAATTCTGAACATGCTGAATTTCATCTAAAAAAATGTAATTCATCCGGTCAGGAAGCAGCCGGTCCCTGATATAACGGTACAGATTTTTATAATCTGTCAGATCCTCAAATTCCAGATCTTCAAAATTCACAGCGTGAATCTGCTCTTTCTCCACTCCGTTTTGAAGCAAATAGTCCTGATAAATAGAAAACAATGTGGATTTTCCGCAGCGGCGAACACCTGTAACAACTTTTATGATCTGTTGATCTTTCCACCGAATAAGCCAGTCCAGATAATTTTTCCGCTCTAATCGTTTCATCGGAAAACCTCCTCTCAGAATTAGTATACCCCATGTCCGCACTAAATACAACAAAAATGGATTTTATTCCATTTTTGCATCTATTTTATATCTTTCAGGACTAAATTCCATTTCTCCGATTTGTGGATAAAAAACTTCCGTCCAATTCCTGTTATAGAATCGGACGGAAGTTTCATACGCACCCGAAATCATAAGGCAAGCTGCACGGCCGTCACGACCAGACTCGCCCCGAATACCAGAAGGGAGACGACAAACAGCAGGCAGAAAACCAGCGGCAGAAGGCCGAAGATCATGCCAGATATGTCCAATCCCGACAAACCCAGACAGTATCTGCCGGAACGCCGGTCACGGTACAAGGGATAGTTTTTTCCGATCTTATATTTTTTCCTGGGCATTTCCTCCCGAGAGACCCACCGGACTTTTCCTTCCGGCACCGTCACCATGAAAACTGGAAAATAACTGCTGCCGTCAGAGGTGCTATGACACACGCTGCCCGCATACCTGCCCTCCACCTGTTCAAAAGAACCTGTTATGTACTTCAGCAGCCGCCAGACCGGGTCAAGGATCGGCCTGAACATATACGGCAGAAAATACCGCAGACACAGGCATCCCGCCGCAAAACAGACAGTCCCAAACGTCGCATACAGGATCTCACCCGCCATATTCGGCGATTCCACCGTAAACTCTTCAAGCAAAGACAGAAACCGCTCGCCCTGCGTAAGGAAAAGCACCGTATAAAACAGACAGACCAGCGCCAACATAAATGCAAAGATCCAGTACGGGCGCAGTTCCTTCTGAAGAATCCAGGTGCCTTTGTTGCGGTTAAAACGAATCGGTATTTTTTGTCCTATATAATCAGGCGCGTCCATGATCCCGGCATATTTTTTCATCCGCTCACAGACCAGACCCTCGCACATGAACTGAAACTTCACCTCCGTATAAGAGGAATTGTTCCAAATCATGTCTGCGCTCTCCCTTGTTTCCGGATACTTGATATCCGTCACCACGGCGTTGATCCTGACGGTACCATACCACTCCTTTGCACGCCGGAACCCGCTGACGCCCAGATGTAGAAAAAAGACACCTAAAAGAAATGAAATCAAAATAACCCAGAAAACCGTCATCGCTCTTCTCCCTGTATAGAATGTAGTACCATTGTAGCATATGTGGTTTCCCGCGCTATCTTTTCCATGTAAAATCCGGGTAAAGTTTATAAAAATGACAGACCTGCTTCGCAATCACCTGAAAGCAAAAAGAAAGCCCCGGAAACCAGCCGTTCCCAGGACTTTCTCATTATGATTCAAAGAAATCTCTTAGCACACACCCTGTGCAAGCATTGCGTTCGCCACTTTCTCGAAACCGGCGATATTTGCTCCGGCCACGTAGTTTCCTTCCATGCCGTAGCGTTTTGCAGCGTCGTCGATGTTGTGGTAGATGTTGACCATGATCTGCTCCAGCTTCGCATCCACTTCCTCGAAGGTCCAGCTCAGACGCTCGCTGTTCTGGGTCATTTCCAGAGCAGAGGTAGCTACGCCGCCTGCATTGGAAGCCTTACCGCAGATGAACAGCACGCCGTTCTTCTGAAGATACTCGGTCGCATCCAGAGTGGTCGGCATATTTGCGCCCTCGCATACAGCGATACAGCCGTTTGCAACGAGCTGTTTTGCATCCTCCAGAAGCAGCTCGTTCTGAGTTGCACACGGAAGAGCGATGTCGCATTTGATCTGCCATACGCCGCGGCCCTCATGATACTGAGCGCTGGATCTTGCAGCAGCATACTCGGTAAGACGCGCACGTTTTACCTCTTTTACCTCTTTCAGCAGTTCCACATCGATTCCTTCCGGATCGTAGATCCAGCCGGTAGAATCGGATACCGTCACAACTTTCGCGCCCATCTGCTGCGCCTTCTCGGTTGCGTAGATTGCCACGTTTCCGGATCCGGATACACAGCAGATCTTATCTTTCATATCCATGCCATGGCACTTCATCAGCTCGCGGGTGATGTACAGAAGTCCGTAGCCGGTAGCCTCCGTACGGGCCAGGGATCCGCCGTAGCTTAAACCTTTTCCGGTCAGCACGCCTTCATAGCTTCCGGTCAGTCTCTTATACTGTCCGAACATATAACCGATCTCACGGGCGCCGGTTCCGATATCGCCTGCCGGTACGTCCTTGTCTGCTCCGATGTATTTATAAAGTTCAGAAATGAAGCTCTGGCAGAAAGCCATTACTTCGCGGTCAGATTTCCCCTTCGGGTCAAAATCAGAACCGCCTTTACCGCCGCCGATCGGAAGTCCGGTCAGGGAGTTTTTGAAGATCTGCTCAAATCCCAGGAACTTGATGATACCGATGTTTACCGACGGATGCAGGCGAAGTCCTCCCTTGTACGGTCCAATCGCATTGTTGAACTCTACGCGGTATCCGGTGTTCACCTGTACCTGTCCTTTGTCGTCCACCCACGGCACACGGAATTTGATCTGACGGTCCGGCTCTACCAGACGCTCCAACAGAGCCTCTCTCTTATACTGTTCTTCATTTGCCTCGATCACCGGACGCAGGGACTCCAGCACTTCTTCCACTGCCTGCAGGAACTCCGGTTCCGATGCGTTTTTCTCTTTTACTCTTGCGAGTACCTCATCAACATAACCCATTTTTCTCAATCTCCTCAGTTATTTTGTGTTTACGGATTTCAGCTTTTTATTTTAGTACGAATTTCCCGGATATGCAATATTTTTTGCATAAATACCCAAACTTCTTAAATTTTTTGGTACCGCGTGCAAATTCAGGAAATATATTGTCTCTTTTATACAACCGCACAGAGCGTTTCACCGCTCCGGATATCGTAATACAGCATGAGCCCGCTTCCCGAAAAATCATAAATATTCACCATATGTGACAGCTCCGCAAACTGTTCCGGCAGCGGGAGTGTTTTCGCATACTTCCGGAAAAACTCTTTTCGCAGCGCTTCATCCTCTCTGGTCACATGAAACAGAGCCGTGTAAAAGATCTCCGCCTCCACCAGATCCTGAAACATATGACTTCCGAAAGACAGTTCCGGCGCATACAGGGAGCCTTCTTCATCCATCTCCACAATCGCGCAGAAATGCGAGATCCCGGAAAATTTCACCGGGACTCCCAGTTCCGGAGAAGACGTCCCAATGCGTCCCGGCGCCATAAGCAGAATATTTTTCCCGCTGTCCCGGAAACTCAGATTTATGTCTGTCAGCATGGCCGCCACCGTAGCTTTGCGCGGATACGGATACGCATAGTAGGCCGCCGGATCGATATAAATCACCTGGTCAATCCGCTTTTTCTGCGGGATTCCCATGGATGCATGGCAGACGCGGAACAGCGTCTGATCTTCAGCCGCCGGCGGGATCTCTACCCGTGTCCGTTCGGAAAAAGTCTGCAGCGGGCGGCACTGGAGCAGGCAGATCACATACTCCTTCTTCTCATTGGAGTTGACGGTGAACTCAATATCCACCGGATAAGAGTACTCCTTCTGAAGCACCGCCAGGATCCTTCCCATGTCGGAGATAAACCGCGGGTCCTTCACATATCCCCGGCAGGTACCAAAACACACATCCCGCCGTCTGCCCTGGTCATAAAGACGGCGCTCCACTTCATAATCATGTTCCAGCACCAGATTATGGTACCAGTACGGGGTGCACGCCATGATCTCTTCCAGCGGTACTTCCGTCAGGCTGTTTTTCTCCAGATCGATCACATCCACTCTTCGCTGGGAGAACCGCACCTTTTCATCCATTGTGGTCAGATACGTATGCTCCGGCTGGTCGATGTGAATGATCCTGGGATAGTCCCGGTCCGTCCGGTCCACGGCACGGGTGCCCAGTCCCAGCACCATCCGGAGCATCCCCTTTTCCGGATCCATGTTCTGGCTCCATCCATAAGTGTCATAAGAATATCCGACTCCTGCCGCCGACGGGAACAGATATTTCCCGTGCAGAGATCCGGACACGCGCTGTACCAGAATCGCCATCTGCTCTTCCACACCGTCCAGCCCCCGGGTCTCCCTGTATTCCAGCGCAGACGGATCCACCGTGCTGGCATATACGATGCGCACCGCTTCCTCCAGTTTTTTCAGACGTTCTTCCCCGCTTCCCTGATTCGCGCAGAAAACCGACTCATATTTCCCGGCAAACGCATTTCCAAACCCATCCTCCAGGATGCTGCTGGACCGCACAATGATCGGCGCCTGGCCAAAATACTCCAGCATCCGCCGGAACTGTTCCCGGATGTTTTCCGGAAACACGCCTTTCATGATGCCCTCGGACAGCTGGTCGCTCAGACGGTAATAGCCGTCCTCGTCCTTCTGCGCGATGTGCAGGTCCCACAGGCCATTGTAAACCAGGTAGGTATAAAACACATGATCCCCGATGAAGAAGGAATCATGGGGCTCCAGACGCTCCGCAAGATCCGGCAGACATTTTTCCACAATGTTCCGCGCCAGCAGCATACCGCAGGATTTCCCGCCGATTTTCCCCGTGCCGATCATCCGTTTTTTTACCCGGAGATAATCTTCCAGCCGGTAAAATTTCTCAAACATCCGGCCGATCTGTTCGTCCTTCGTCATCATCATGCCGCAGAGCCGCCGGTAGGTCTCCGGATGATCCATCTCGCCGCGCTCTCTGGAACATTTCTGAAAATACCGCTCCCAGCTGTCCAGATTCTGGTCTTCCTCATTCAGGTACCGGCTGACCGCCGCATAATACCTGCTCATCCCCACAGCGTCGGTCAGTGTCCGAAACTCCCCGGTCTGCCGGTCCGCCCTGTGGGGCAGGAACATCGTCGCAGAATACCGGTTCCATACTTTGACCGGGTGTAAATAAATATTTTCTTCATCCGAATATATGTCCAGAAACAGCTGCGTCGTCTCCTGAATCCTCGCCACTGCCTCATAGGAATGGTTTCCCCGCAGAAGCGGGAACATGGCTACCGTATCCAGCCGAAACAGAAACGGACAGGTCACCCGGAAAAAATTTCCCATCATCAGATCTGCCGCCCAGACCTCCTGCAGCTCCGACAGACAGTCAAATACGTAGAACGCGTCATACCCTTCCTTTTCAATGATCCGGTGTACCTTTACCGTAAACTGTTCAAATCCCTCTCCCGGGTCCAGGCAGTACCGTTTCGCATCCTCCTCTTTTACCAGCGGCGCATGTCCGGCAAAGCGAAAATAGATCAGATTGCGCCCGTCCTCTTTCGCCTGTCTCACATAGGGCTCCACAAAAAAACAGAATTCTTCCATCCTGCTGACCTGAAGCACCACATTATCACCCAGACGTATATAATCCAACGCCTGGTCCATCGCCGGGATCCCGGATTTTACCCTGTCAAATGCCGCCATACTGCCGCCCCCTTGTTTTTCTTCTATTATAAAGGCCGAAAAAAGAGACGGCAACGCCGCCTCTCCTTCTTTTCAAAAAACATAAAATTTACGGTTCTCTCCGGTGCAGCCCTTCCTCGTCCAGTTCATAGACCGCCGTGCATACTTCCTGAATAAATTTTCGGTCGTGGGACACGCTGATGACCGCTCCCGGAAACGCCTTCAGTATCTTCCGGATCACCGGCGCGGACAGCGGCGAAAAATTGCGCGTAGGTTCATCCAGAACCAGCACGTCACACGTCTGCATGGACAGTTTTAAAAGCAGCAGCTTGGCTTTCTGTCCGCCGGACAGTTCCCGGATCGGGCGGTCCATCTCATCCGCTGTATACTTCATACTCCCCAGGTAAGTACGGATCCGGTCCTGTTCCTCTTTCGCTCCGCTGACCGCCAGAAACTCCGCCGGCGTCTGTGACAGATCGAGCAGGTCTTCATAATTCTGCGGCATATAGCCCGCATGCAGATCCGTACGCGCCAGAAGCTGTTCTGCGATCTCTCTCAGCAGCGTAGACTTCCCGGCTCCGTTTTTCCCGATGATGCAGACCCTCTCCGGTCCCCGGACTTCCAGCCGGATATGGCGGGACAACACACGCCCTTCCACGGCCAGTTCCTGTTTTTCGTATTCCAGAACCCGCTTTCCGTTCGGCATCTGCATCTGTCCGCCCAGTTGGATAAACATGGCGTCTTCCGTATCCGGAAATTCGGTGAACGTCTCCGCTTCCTTGTCGAAACGTCTCTCCTGCGCTTTCACCGCGCGCATTTTCTTTTTCATCAAATAACCGCTGTGCGGATCCTGGCGGCTGACCGACCGCAGTCCGTGTTCTACTTTCTGCTGGATCTGCCGAAAACGTTCCTGCTGTTTTGCATATTCCTTTCTCTCATTTTTCGCCTGCTGCTCCTGCTTCTCCAGGCCCGTCAGCCTGCGCTCCACATATTCCCGGTAACCGCTCCGCTGCACAGTCACTCTGGACACCGTCTTGCGCCGCACCTGCTCCATGTGAATGATCAGATTTGCAGTGCGCTCCAGCAGCACCTCGTCGTGGGAGATATAAAGCACCGGAACCCGGCTCTCCAGAATCAGTTTTTCCAGGAAATCCAGCGTAGGAAGGTCCAGATCGTTGGACGGCTCATCCAGGAGCAGCGCGTCCGGCCCGTCCAGAAGAATACAGGCAAGCTGCAGCTTTACCTTCTCGCCGCCGGACAGGCTGCCCATCTTCTGTTCTGAATAAAACAAACCCGGATCCAGGCCCATTTTTCCCGCCGTACGCGCCAGCTCTTTCGGCGAGCATTCCAGGAACCCCGGCCTTCCGGAACAGAATTCATAAACGCTCTGTTCCTTCTCTTCCGCTTCCAGCTCCTGCGGCAAATATCCCAGCTTCATCCCGTTTTTTGAGATGGTTCCTGTGAACTCTACATAACCTTCCGTCAGATGCTCGTCATAAATCAGCTTCAGCAGTGTGGACTTTCCGTTTCCTTCCTCCCCGATCAACGCCGCCCGGTCCCCCGGATTCAGGCAGAATGAAAAATCCCTCACCAGTTCCCGCAGGTCTTTTTTATGTGTAATCGTCAGATTTTGAATCTGTAACATCGAATCCCTCCCATCTGACTGTCCGCAAGGTTCCCATACAAAAACTGCTTCCGGATTCTGTCCCGGAAGCAGTCTGCGCGCAAAGAGCCGCCCTGTTTTTCGACCGCAAATGATCCGAAAACAGAGCAGACAAGGCGATACATCCGACATCCGGCAACAGAAACCCGGGGCTGTCTGCAGACAGTCCTGTAATCATGTTTCTGTTTACGCGAAATCCGGATTATCTCCTCATCTTTTCACCCCTCTCTTTTTTCTCTTCCGCTACTATAGCATGAAGGAATCGGAAAGGCAAGGGATTTTTCCGTTTAAAAAACAGCAAAATATTCTTGACCTGTACGCAGCGTACACGTATATACTGATCTCAGGATCAGGAAAGGAGGAACCGCATATGCTGATCAACGAAGTCATCCGTCAGGTGGATCTGACCCGCCGCGCGGTTAAATTTTACGAAGAAAAAGGTCTTCTGAAACCATCCAAGGACGCG
>HHCFR05603__coassemble_1775_pt1 | contig 9076 bp, 7 predicted proteins | sample HHCFR05603__metabat2_low_PE_033 | metagenome-assembled genome bin HHCFR05603 | reverse complement strand
ATCAGTTTTCCCGTTTCCATCGGCTGCTGCAGAGGCGGATTCCGGTTGTAGTATTCGATGGTGTACTGAAGTTCGCTCCATTTAATATAGATGGCCATCAGTTTCTGCATCGGAGCAGGAAGAAAGGGCAGGAAGATTTTCAGCGCCTGCAGCTCTTTGGGACAAAATGCCTGGTCAAAAGGTGTCATGGCAGATCTTCTCCCTGCGTCTTTCTTCAATATATGAACGGCCGCCGAAAATCATGCGGTTTCCGGTACCGGTTTTTCATAGCGGGCCGCCCGGTAAGGGCGGCCCGGGTGGTATTTTAGCATCCGCAGGAATTGCATCCGCAGGAGTTGCATCCACAGGAGCTTCCGCCAAACCCGTTTCCGCAGAAGAGCAGAAGCAGGATGATCCACAGACAGCTGTCGCTGCCGCCGCATCCGTTGTCGCATCCGCAGCCACTGTTTCCGAAGAATCCGCTGCCGTTTCCGCAGCAGCAGGAGAGCAGCAGGATGATCCAGATCAGGCTGCAGCAGGAGCTGCCTCCGAACAGACCGTTGCCGCATCCGTTGTCACAGCCGCATCCGCAGCCGTTTCTTGATAAATCGCCCATGAGAAAACCTCCAAAAACTATTTACACTTCATCATATGCAGGATAACGGAAATGTGTTATACTGAGGAAGCGCTGATTTGATCAGCACTTCCTTAGATCGGTGAAAGGAGAGAACATCATGCCAGCGGTTTATGCGCACTATCTGTTTGGAAAAAAAGTATATAAAGCGCTTCCGGAAGCGGAGAAAAAGATGGTCCGCCAGGGGAAAGACGCGTTTCTGATCGGGCTTCACGGGCCTGATCTGCTGTTTTATTATCGTCCGTTCGGGAAGAACAGGATCAACCAGCAGGGAACCCGGATGCACCGGGAACTGGCTGCCGGTTTTTTCGAGAAAGGGAAAGAAGAATACGAGAAGGATCATGATCCGGTGCTGAGAGCATATTTATATGGTTTCCTGTGTCATTTTATACTGGACAGCGAATGCCATCCATATATCAGCTGCTACATGGAAGAGCATGGTCTTGGCCATCTGGAGATAGAGACAGATTTTGAACGGTATTTGCTTGAGAAAAGCGGACATGATCCGCTCTGCTATGTGCCGACCCATCATTTGATCAGCCGCAGGCATACCAGAGAGCAGATCTCGCGCATGTTTGAGAATGTGACGCCTAAGCAGATCGACGTCTGTATCAAGATGTTCCGCAGGATTATCGCGTTTTTTATCTGCGCGTCTCCGGTGAAAAGGAGAATACTGCGGACAGTATCCCGTGTCACAGGGCAGGACAAGGAATTAGGCGGATTAATCATGGACGGAATTGTTCATCCGGGATGCGGGGAAAGCAATGACTTTCTGGAAGAACGGATGGAAGCTTCGGTAGAAACCGCAGTACAGGAGATTGTAAATTACAGCCGGGTGCTGGAGGGGAAAGGCCTCCTGTCCATACGGCTGTATCGCGACTATGAGGAGACCATATGAAAAAGCTGACGGGACTGGAACGAAACTGGATACTGTACGATGTGGGAAATTCTGCTTTTGTGATGCTGACTTCCACAGTGATTCCCATCTACTTTAAAAATCTTGCGGAAGGAGCCGGGGTGTCGGCAGGAAATTCCACCGCGTATTTCAGTTATGCCAGTTCTCTGGTAACTGTGCTGGTAATGATACTGGGACCGCTTCTGGGGACCGTTGCAGACGGGAAAGGGCGGAAAAAGGAGATTTTTACCGGATGCATGCTCGTGGGAGCGTTGGGATGCGCAGCTCTGGCAGTGCCTGCAGGATGGCTTGCATTTCTGGGCATTTATGTGCTTGCCAAGACAGGATACCAGAGCAGTCTGATCTTTTATGATTCCATGCTGGGAGATGTGACGGAGGAGGACAGGATGGATCAGGTGTCCGCACACGGTTATGCCTGGGGATATATCGGGAGCTGCATCCCGTTTGTGGCGAGCATCCTGCTGATCCTGAATGCGGATACGCTGGGGCTTGGAAGCGTGCGCGCCACCATGCTGGCATTTTTGCTTAATGCTGTGTGGTGGAGCTGTATGACCCTGCCGCTTCTGAAAACTTACCGGCAGCGTTCCGGAGAAGGCAGCAATAATAAGGACGGGAGCTTTGTCAGCCTCGCCAGGACCGTGCGCGGGATCCGGCAGAACCCCAAAGTGCTCTGGTTTTTACTTGCCTTTTTCTTCTATATAGATGGTGTCTATACGATCATCGATCTGGCCACTTCCTATGGCAAGGACATGGGGATCTCGGATACCAGCCTGATGCTGGCGCTTCTTCTGACCCAGGTGGTGGCGTTTCCCTGTTCGATCCTGTTCGGGAAACTGACGAAGAAAATAGAGAGCGGGAAACTGATCGCCGTGTCGATTCTGGGATATCTGTGTATTGTGATCTTTGCCCTGCAGCTTGACAAGACCTGGGAATTCTGGTTTCTGGCAGTCTGTGTGGCGGTCTTCCAGGGAGGCATTCAGGCGCTGTCCCGGTCGTATTTCACCCGCATCATTCCGCAGGAAAGGGCGGCGGAATATTTCGGTTTTTACGACATCTTTGGAAAAGGAGCCGCGTTCATGGGGACGCTGATGGTGGGCGTGGCGTCGCAGGTGAGCGGCAGTTCCAGGACGGGCGTGGGGCTGCTGGCAATTTTATTCCTGATCGGATTTTTCCTGTTCCGGAAAGCGGACCGGATCGGAAGTGCTCAGACGCCCTGATCCAGCGCTTCCAGCTGGCTCTGAAGCCAGGACAGGTCTATTTCTTCCCCTATGATTACGAGTTGGTTAGTTTTGCTTCCGTCAAAGCTTTTCAGCTCTTCCTGGAACTGGTCGCCGTATGCGATATCGATTTTCCGGACGCCGCCGTCCGCCATTTTCAGATAGCCTTTGACGCGCCAGATCTTCTCGCATTCTCTGCGGCGGAATAGTTCCATCAGGCGCTGCAGGGTCTCTTTCCGGAGATCATGCCGGAACTCATAGTTCCAGACAGAGAAAGTCTGTCCTCCTTCGGAGCGCATGCGGACAGTCCCGTATAATTTTCCTAGGCCGCTTCTTCTGGGGAGCATATCCTGCGCCAGGCCTTCCGGGAAAGTGTCCGGACCGACTGCGTCCAGAGGGACGGCGGCCATACGGAGTCCCGGATTGATCTTCCACAGCGCTGATTTCACTTCTTCCAGTTCTTCCGGGGATATCTGGTCCGCAAAATTCAGATAGACTGTCTGCGCGCTGCAAAACTGTTTCAGATAAAACTTCCCGATTACTTTCAGAAGCTTACGCTGTTTCCTGGCATCTGCCACCATGATGATCCGGTTCAGGACCGCCATGCCGGAGTCCGTGCAGGCGGATACCACGTCTGTCAGGCTGGCCACGCCGGACGGCTCTACGATGATGTATTCCGGATGCTCCTGTTCTGCCAGACGCCGGATCGCCTCTGTAAAATTCCCCTTTATCGTACAGCAGATACAGCCCGATGTGATCTCCCGCACGCAGATAGAGCTGTCCTTCAGCAGTTCCGCGTCCAGGTTGACTTTGCCGATCTCGTTTTCGATCACCGCCGTCTTGTGCCCGGCATAGGCGGACGCAAGCATCTGCCTGATCAGGGTCGTCTTCCCTGCCCCAAGCAGGCCGCCGTAGATATCCAATTTTACCATATATACCTCAATCCTCCTTTTTGACATCAGAAAGAACTTGCGGGTCGCTTCCTCGTTTCCTATAATAATATTATCGCCGCAATACCGTCTGCTGTCTATGTTTCTGCGGTACAAACGGAGGCTGCCGGGGAGCGGTTTCTTTGTCTGTATCTGCCAAATGGAGGTTGAATATGAAATTAAGTATGTCTATGGTCCAGTGGTATTTGAGGGATTATATGCAGAAAGCGCACATACAGAACGATTCGTTGTCCATACAGGGGCTTCGCTTTCTGTCCGGGAATATGCCGCGGATGCATGCGGATTTTATGTACCTGGGGGAGGCGTCTGATTATATCTCGGATAAACGGTACGACCAGGCGTATATTATTGTCCACCGGGAGAACTATATCCTTTTCTTCCAGGCAGATTTCGAGGACCTGCTGAACGGGCTGCTCGCCGCATTTGATTTCTACGGCACATGGGAACACGAGATGGCCCATGCGTCGGCTTTCGGGCTTTCGCTGCAGAAGATCCTGGATCTGTCCCATGAAGTTTTGTACAATCCGGTTACCATCATGGATCTTGAGGGCAATATTGTAGCGCTCAATTCTCTGGATGTCCCGGAGGACGACCTGTACTGGAGATACAAACAGGAAAATGGCCAGGAGCATCCCGCCATATTTTCGAATCAGTGGTTCACGCCCGAGGGCGCGCCGGTCCGGGAACTCTCCCGGATCCCTCAGCTGGTGCAGAATGTCCAGCAGGGACAGCCGCCTCTGATCATGATGTACCTTTTTCAGGATGAGGAACCGGTCGCGGTATTCTATATACTGATTGCCAACAGAGACCTTCTCACGATGGACATGCAGCTGGCAGGCGAGATCAGCAAATACCTGATCTTTTCCGAAGAATTTTTTAAACGGAACGTCCGTCTCCGTTCTACGGAAAAGCTGATGCAGGAATTTCTGGACTGTCGGATGGAACACGGAGCGGAAGGCGAATCCGCGGCGGAAAAGCTGCAGAAATCCGTCGGCGACGGACAATGGCGTCTGGCTCTGCTTCGCCACATATCCCGCAAGGATCTGATTTTTTCAAAATCCATGCTGCGCATGCTGAAAAATGAGACAAAGGTTCCGTGTATCTTTTACCGGGATGATATCTTGCTTCTGATACCCGAGTCCCGCCAGGCGGAGATCCTCGAGTTCCTCGACCGGCAGATCCCATCGGACAGCCTGTTCCTGGCCATGTCCATGCCCACGACAGATTTTTTCAGCCTTCCCCTACGCTATGAGCAGACGGTCTTTACGGTGGGACAGGCTGCGGACAGGCCGGGAGTCCACAAGTGCGAAGCGTTCGCGTTCCCTTATATTAAAGAACAGATATCGCAGATGCTTTCCGCCGCGAAGTTCCGGCATCCGGCTTTTGCGATCCTGGAAGAATATGACCGTACGCACCATACGCTGCTGCGGGAAAGCCTTTCTGTATTCCTGAATCACAAATGCAGCATCCTGGATACGGCAAAAGCGATGTATGTGCACCGGAATACCATAAAATACCGGATTGCCAGGATCCAGGAGCTTACAGGGATATCTTTTGAAGACGAACAGGAGCTCCAGTACCTGTGTCTGTCGGACTGGCTGCTCTGATTTGTCACTTTGTGACAAAAAGAATTTTTCTGACAACTTTCGTTTTTCATATGCAGCCATAGGATTCGCTGCAGTTTTGCTCTATGATGACATCATAACCAAGAGGGAAAAGGCCTGGTTATGATGTTATTTTTTATATCATGACCTGGGCGGCACCGATCAAAGGAGGGCTATTATGGCAAAATTTGAAACGACCTATGAGAAGCGTCTGGAAAGAACCATGAACGCGGTCAGTATGAAACCTGTTGATAAGATCCCGTTCCATTACAGCGGCCCTGCCTGTATGGCGGCCATGGAAGGCATATCGATCAATGAATTTGTCCATGATTTTGACAGGGCCACGGATGTGTGTATCCATTTTCTGAACGAGCATCCCGCAATCGACGCGATCCATTCACCTACGATATATCCGCCTGTGCTCGCGAATCTCTGGCTGTCCGAGATCAGGACGCCGGGAGAGGAACTGCCGGACAACGAACTCTGGCAGGTGGTGGAACACAATAATATGCAGATGGAGGACTACGAACGCATCATTAAAATGGGATACGGCGCGTGGCGTGAGGAATATTTTAAAAAATATCTTGGAAATTATGCGGAAAAGATAAAGCCGTTTCTTGACTCTGTCCCGAAGACCTATGAACGGATCCGCAGGGAGGCAGGAGTCCCCATCATGAAGGAAGGCCCTGACGCGGCAAGCCCGATCGAAGGGTTCGCCGGGGCCAGAGGACTGGTGGATTTCTTTATGGATATCATGGATGAGCCTGAGCTGGTGAAGAAAGCCATGGATTCTGCGTTTGATTATCTTTACCGGACCTATACCGGTTCCCTGGACAGCATGGCGGCGGCCGGCGCGAAGCCTTCCAGCTGCTGGATAGGCGGATGGAGAGGGGCTCCCGCCATGTTGAGCCATGATACGTGGATGGAATTTGTATGGCCTTATGTCCGTAAATTTATCGAGGCGACTCTGGAAAGGGGCATCCTTCCGATACTCCATTTTGACTCCTGCTGGGACAGCGAGATCGAGACGCTTCTGGAGCTTCCTCCGAGAAGCTGCCTGCTGATGCTGGACGGCAGCACGGATATGCGGCGGGCAAGAAATATTCTGGGCGATCATATGGCCATGATGGGGGACGTTCCTTCCAACATGCTCGCGTTTGGGACAGATACCCAGGTCTATGATTATGTCACCAGCCTGATCGATGACTGCGGGTCAAAAACAGGGCTGATCATCAGTTCCGGCTGCGACAGCCCGATGAATGCAAAACCTGAAAACGTCAACGCTATGATCCAGGCTGCAATGGATTATCCTTGTTGAGACTGATGCCGTCTGTCAGACGGCGGAATGGAGGCTGTTATGAAAAAAAGAATGCTTGGTACAATCGAAGTCGGCGCCATCGGGATGGGGTGCATGGGGTTTTCGCATGCCCACGGCGATCCGGCCCCGCGGGAAGAATGTATAAAAATGATGCGTACGGCGCATGAACTGGGCGTAACGCTCTACGATACGGCGGACGCCTATGGGAACGGCCACAATGAAATACTGGTGGGCGAAGCGTTAAAACCGATCCGCGCAGAGGTGGTAATCCTTACCAAATTTAATCCGGAGAAAGACCCGCTCAACGATCCGGACGCTTCTCTTGCCGACCAGATCGAAAAGCGTCTGGACGCTTCTCTCAGACGCCTGGATACGGATGTGGTGGATATTTATATGTGCCACCGGATTCCGGAGGGCGTCCCTATCGAGGAAACCGCGGAGGCCATGTCCAGTTTTATTAAGAAAGGAAAGATCCGCAGCTGGGCCATGTCCAGGGCGGACGCCGATCAGATCGAACGGGGCAACGCGATCGCGCCGGTCAGCGTCATCCAGAACGAATTTTCCATGATGGAAAGGTCTCCGCTTACGGACGGCACGCTGGAGGCCTGCGCAAAGCACGGCATAGGATTCACGCCGTATATGCCTCTGGCTTCAGGATTTCTCAGCGGGCAGTTCAAACCGGGCATGACGTATAAGAACGATGATATCCACCGTACTTCTACCTGGTTTACAGATGAGAACCTGAAGAGAAATCAGCCGGTCCTGACCATGATCGACAAGCTTGCGTCTGAGAAGAACGCTACGTACTCCCAGATCGCCCTTGCTTACCTGATGCACAAATACGACAGGCTCGTCCCGATACCGGGTATGTATGAGATGCGGTTTGTCAAAGAAAACATCCGCGCGGCAGAGATCGAACTTACGGCGGAAGACATGCAGTTTATAGACAGTACCCTGGACAGCCTGACCATATACGGGGACTGTAAAGAGGATAAGGTTTATGCCCTGGGAGACATGCTGAAAGAAGAAGGATACGTCATCGGGAAGTCCTGGGAGAACAAGTAAAATCTTTCTTGACAATCATTTTTTTTCTGTATAAAATATGTTTGAGACAAACGGGAGAAAAGGAAACTTTTCTCTCGTTTCATACTGATAAACAGAAATATTTGAAAGGAGAAATGGGGAACGATGATAAGAATACTGATGAAGTCGATCCGGGAGTACAAACGTCCTTCGATCCTCGCTCCGGTGCTGGTGGGGCTGGAAGTCGTCATGGAATGTATCATTCCGTTCGTGGTGGCTCAGCTTGTGAACCAGATCAAGGCCGGGGCAGGTCTGGAAGTGATCGGTCAATATGGCCTGATACTGGTAGTGCTGGCAGTACTTTCCCTGGCGTTCGGAGCCGGAGCCGGAGCTAACTGCGCGACGGCATCCTGCGGTTTTGCCAAGAACCTGAGAAAGGATATGTTCTACCGGATTCAGACATATTCCTTTGAAAACATTGATAAATTTTCCACTTCGTCTCTGGTGACCAGAATGACCACAGATGTGACAAACGTGCAGCTGGCATACATGATGCTGATCCGTCTGGCTTTCCGGAGTCCTCTGATGATCATTTTTTCTTTTGTGATGGCTTTGTACATGGGCGGCCGTCTGGCGCTGGTCTTCCTTCTTACGATTCCGGTGCTTGGATTCGGTCTTTTTATGGTGATCAGCCATGCGATGCCGTTGTTTAAAAAGGTATTTAAGAAATACGACGCCCTGAATGAATCAATACAGGAAAATGTAAAAGGCATGCGCGTGGTAAAGTCCTATGTGCGCGAAGAATACGAAAAAGAAAAATTCGGGCGTGCGGCAGAGGATGTTTGCAATGATTTCACACGCGCCGAAAAGATTCTGGCGTTCAATAATCCTCTGATGCAGTTCTGCCTGTATTCAGTCATGATTTTCGTACTTACGGCCGGATCCTACACGATTATTTCCAGCGGCGGCATGGATCTGGATGTGGGACAGTTTTCGGCGATGCTGGTCTATAACTTCCAGATTCTCTCCAGCCTGATGATGTTCTCCATGGTGTTCGTTATGGTGACCATGGCGGCGGAGTCCGCGAGACGTATTGCGGAAGTGCTCACCGAGGAAACCGCTCTGCACAATCCGGCAGATCCGGTGTATGAAGTACCGGACGGCTCTGTTGACTTTGACCATGTGAACTTTAAGTATTCTAAGCAGGCAAAAAAAATGGCGCTTGCCAATATCGACCTGCATATCCGTTCCGGTGAAACCATTGGTATTATCGGAGGAACCGGATCATCCAAATCCTCGCTGATCCAGCTGATTTCCCGTCTGTATGATGTTACGGAAGGAAGTGTGAAGGTAGGCGGTATTGATGTGAGACAGTACGATCTTGAATCCCTGAGGAATCAGGTGTCAGTAGTGCTTCAGAAAAATGTATTGTTTT
>HHCFR05603__coassemble_1739_pt1 | contig 9273 bp, 5 predicted proteins | sample HHCFR05603__metabat2_low_PE_033 | metagenome-assembled genome bin HHCFR05603 | reverse complement strand
ACATATGAGGAATTGAATCTCATAATCAGCATTGCGCTGCTGATCGTGGCCATTCTGAATTTTACGCATAAAAAATAGCCCGTCCTGACCCTGGAAAAGTCGACGAGCTATTTTGTAAGTGATTTTCGCCGGGGCGGGTGAGCTGCATTCACCTTCCGGCTTTCCTGTTAAGTGTATTATAACACATCTTAATTATTTTTCAAGGAATCTGGAAAATATGGGTGGAAAAATCTCAGTAAAAGCAGCAAAGCATACACGGTAAACACAGTAATTATACGGAATTTATGATTCATGGGTTTACAACCCCCGTCTTTTCATGTATAATACTTGCAATTTGGGCATTTATAAGCCATGCGGCAGACGGAACGGAGACGTTTTCCATGCTTGCATGGGAGAACGTCGAGGTTGCGGATGACATAGGGCGCAGCCCGTCAGCGTCCGGCGCAGCCGGACGCTGAGCATGGCTGGAAGCGGCCAGAAAGGTGCAGCCGGACGCTGGGCATGGCTGGAAACGGCCGGATGCCCTGTTCAGATACTGGAAGAAAGGACAAAGGTGAAAAGATGAAAGCATTTCTGATTTTGGAAGACGGACATGTCTTTACCGGCAGAAGCATTGGTTCTGCCAGGGAAGCGGTCAGCGAGATTGTATTTAATACTTCTATGACCGGTTACCTGGAAGTACTGACCGATCCCTCTTATTCGGGACAGGCCGTGGTGATGACGTATCCGCTGATTGGCAATTACGGGATCTGTTATGAGGATATGGAATCCGACAGACCCTGGGTGGACGGGTTTATTGTGAGGGAGCTGTCCAGGATGCCAAGCAACTTCCGGTCGGAAGACACGATACAGCATTTCCTGGAAAAGAATGACATCCCCGGTATCTGCGGTATTGATACCCGTGCACTGACGAAGATCCTCAGAGAGTCGGGAACTATGAACGGTATGATTACCACGGATGAAAACTATTCTCTGGAAGAAGTCATGAAAAAGCTGAAAGCATATTCTACCGGAGACGAAGTGTCGAAAGTGAGCTGTCAGCAAAAGACCGTACTTCCGGGTGACGGCTATAAGGTGGCCCTGCTTGACCTGGGAGCAAAACGCAATATCGCGCGTTCTTTAAATAATCGTGGCTGTGAAGTCACTATCTATCCTTCTCATACATCTGCGGACGAGATCATCGCTTCCCATCCGGACGGCATCATGCTTTCCAACGGTCCTGGCGACCCGAAAGCGTGCGGCAAGGTCATCGAAGAGATCCGCAAGATTTATCACACTGATATTCCTGTTTTCGCAATTTGTCTTGGTCATCAGCTTATGGCGCTGGCTACAGGTGCGGATACCTATAAATTAAAGTACGGACATCGCGGCGGCAATCATCCGGTAAGAGATCTGGAGACAGGCAGAGTGTATATCTCCTCTCAGAATCACGGGTATGCAGTGGATGTGTCCAGCCTGGATCCGGCTGTTGCGGTTCCTGCATTTGAAAATGTCAACGACGGAACGAATGAAGGCCTGAAATATGTTGGAAAGAATATTTTCACAGTACAGTATCATCCGGAGGCGTGTCCCGGACCGCAGGATTCCGGGTATCTGTTTGACCGTTTTATTCGAATGATGGAGGTGAAGAAGAATGCCTAAGAATCCGGAGATTAAGAAAGTTCTGGTGATCGGTTCTGGTCCGATTGTCATCGGCCAGGCGGCAGAGTTCGACTACGCGGGGACACAGGCGTGCCGTTCTCTGAAAGAGGAAGGAATCGAAGTAGTTCTTTTGAATTCCAATCCGGCTACGATTATGACGGATAAAGATATCGCGGATCACGTATATATCGAGCCGCTGACGACAGAAGTGGTGAAACAGCTGATCCTGAAAGAAAAACCGGACAGCGTGCTGCCGACCCTGGGCGGACAGGCAGGACTGAATCTGGCCATGGAACTGGATGAACAGGGATTCTTCGAAGAGACCGGGGTAAAGCTCATCGGTACTACTTCTCAGACGATCAAAAAGGCGGAGGACCGTCTGGAATTTAAATCCACTATGGAGAAGATCGGGGAGCCGGTGGCATCGTCTCTGGTAGTAAACAATCTGGAAGACGGCATTGCGTTCGCGCGTCAGATCGGTTATCCGGTGGTGCTTCGTCCGGCTTATACTTTAGGAGGAAGCGGCGGAGGAATCGCCCATAACCAGGCTGAACTGGAAGAAATCCTGGCAAACGGACTGCGTCTTTCCCGTGTGGAAGAAGTGCTGGTAGAACGCTGCATCGCGGGATGGAAAGAGATCGAGTATGAAGTAATGCGTGACAGCGCCGGCAATGTGATCACGGTCTGCAACATGGAGAATATCGATCCGGTTGGAGTTCATACAGGAGACAGTATTGTGGTGGCTCCTTCTCAGACGCTGGGCGACAAAGAGTATCAGATGCTCAGAACTTCCGCGCTCAACATTATTACAGAGCTCCAGATTACCGGCGGCTGCAACGTTCAGTTCGCGCTTCATCCGGAGAGTTTTGAATACTGTGTCATTGAAGTGAATCCCCGAGTGAGCCGTTCTTCGGCGCTGGCCTCCAAGGCGACCGGTTATCCGATCGCGAAGGTGGCGGCGAAGATCGCCATCGGATATACGCTGGATGAGATCAAAAATGCGATCACCGGACAGACGATGGCAAGCTTTGAGCCTATGCTGGATTATTGTGTGGTTAAGATGCCGCGTCTGCCTTTCGATAAGTTTATCAGCGCCAAGAGAACGCTGACTACGCAGATGAAGGCGACCGGAGAAGTCATGAGCATCTGCGACAACTTTGAAGGCGGTCTGATGAAAGCGATCCGTTCTCTGGAGCAGCATGTGGACAGCCTCATGTCCTATGATTTCAGCCATCTGGATCATGACGGACTGCTGGAGCAGCTGGCAGTGGTGGACGACCGCAGGATCTGGGTGATCGCGGAAGCGATCCGCCAGGGGATCCCATATGAAACGATCCATGATATTACGAAGATTGATCTGTGGTTTATCGACAAGATTGCCATTCTGGTGGAAATGGAGCATGCTCTGAAAACGCAGGAACTGACGGCAGATCTGCTGAAAGAAGCAAAGCGTATCGAGTTCCCGGACAATGTAATCGCGCAGCTTACCGGAAAGACAGAGGCCGAGATCCGCGCCATGCGTTATGACAACGGCATTGTAGCTTCCTATAAGATGGTGGATACCTGTGCGGCAGAATTCGACGCGGCAACGCCATACTACTATTCTGTATATGGAAGTGAAAATGAGGCAGAGGAGACCAGCGGGCGCAAAAAGGTGCTGGTACTGGGGTCCGGCCCGATCCGGATCGGCCAGGGCATCGAGTTCGATTTTTGCTCCGTACACTGTACATGGGCGTTTTCCAAAGCAGGGTATGAGACGATCATCATTAACAACAATCCGGAGACCGTAAGTACGGACTTCGACATTGCAGATAAACTGTATTTTGAACCGCTGACGCCGGAAGATGTGGAAAGCGTCGTGCGCCTGGAGAAACCGGATGGGGCTGTGGTGCAGTTTGGCGGACAGACGGCGATCAAGCTGACGGAAGCCCTGATGAAGATGGGAGTACCGATCCTGGGCACCTCTGCGGAGAATGTGGATGCGGCGGAAGACAGAGAACTGTTTGATGAAATACTGGAAAAATGCGGTATTCCGCGCCCGAAGGGAGACACCGTTTACACGGCGGAAGAGGCGAAAGCAGTCGCAGGCCGCCTGGGATATCCGGTATTGGTGCGTCCTTCCTACGTGCTGGGCGGCCAGGGTATGCAGATCGCTATAAATGATGAAGATGTGGAAGAGTTTATCGGTATCATCAACCGGATTGCCCAGGATCACCCGATTCTGGTGGATAAATATCTGCAGGGCAAAGAGATCGAGGTGGATGCCGTCTGCGACGGAGAGGACATCCTGATTCCCGGCATCATGGAGCACATTGAGCGCGCGGGTATTCATTCCGGAGACAGTATTTCCGTCTATCCGGCAAAGAGCATCAGCGATAAAGTAAAGGCCACGATTGAGGACTATACCAGAAAACTGGCGCGTTCTCTGCATGTGATCGGACTGATCAATATTCAGTTTATTGCGGTGGGAGAAGACGTCTATGTGATCGAGGTGAATCCCAGATCCAGCCGTACGGTTCCGTACATCAGTAAAGTGACAGGAATCCCCATCGTGCCCCTGGCCACACAGGTGATTCTTGGAAAGAAGATCCGGGAGCTGGGTTATGAGCCGGGACTCCAGAAGGAAGCAGATTATTACGCGATCAAGATGCCGGTATTCTCTTTTGAAAAGATCCGCGGCGCAGATATCAGTCTGGGGCCGGAGATGAAATCCACCGGAGAGTGCCTGGGTATTGCGAAAACTTTCAATGAAGCGCTGTATAAAGCATTTCTGGGAGCAGGCATTAATCTGCCCAAGCATAAAAATATGATTATGACGGTACGTGATGAGGATAAGCCGGAAGCGGTGGAGATCGCGAAACGGTTTGAGGCGCTGGGATACAATATTTATGCCACAAAAGGCACGGCACGGGCTCTGATGGAGGCGGATGTACAGGTTCGCATGACCCGGAAACTGGAGCAGGAATCCCCGAATATCCTGGATCTGATCCTGGGACATCAGATCGATCTGGTTATCGACACGCCGTCCCAGGGCGTCGAGCACAGCCATGACGGATTCGTGATCCGTCGGAACGCCATCGAGACAGGCGTCAATGTGCTGACTGCTATCGATACGGCGAAAGCGCTGGTGACTTCTCTGGAAGATACCGATCACAAAAATCTGACATTGATTGATATTGCGACAATTTAGTTTTTGGAACGGCAATGCCCGTTCCGGGGGGCTGCCTGTGAGGCAGCCCTTTTCCGATTATTAGACAGTTTGAAAAAAATGGGGAAAAATAGGACGGATACGGATATTGTGGAATGTATTTGCTGATTTAATTTGAGTATAATGCAAAAAACAGTTATCAGCAGCCGGGAACGATTGGTTCGCGCTTCCGGCATCCTTAAATATAGACAGAAAGCAGAAATATTTATATAATAGGCCTATGAATAATATCCGATGATTTAGTTGAAATCGGAAATACTATACAAGCAATAAAGCAGAAAGAGGAGAAAAGGATGGAAGAAACCAACAAAAGATTTGAGGAGAGGACGGACCGTTACCGCCAGAATTTCAAAAAATACGGATATTCTGAGATGAGCATGGATATGCCCAGCGACCGTCGTGTGATCCGGTACTACGAGCTTTTGAAATATTTTGAATTTTTCCAGTCGCCGAAAACAGAGCCGGCATTTACGCTGTGCGATGCAGGATGCGGATTCGGCGATATTAACGGATATCTCCAGAAGCTGGGTTTTCAGGATTATTCTTATATCGGTCTTGACGTGGTGGATGAGTTCATGGAAGAGGGAAGAAAACATTATGGTTCAGACCGGATCCGGTATCTGAAGAGAAATTTCACCACAGATGATATTTCAGACCTGGAATTTGATTACGCGGTATCGTCTCAGACTTTTACGATTCCTTATACGGAGAAACCGGATAATTACGAGACGATCTTTTCCTCGGTGGAAAAACTGTTTAAACAGTGCCGCAAAGGTGTGTCTTTCAACTTTTTCACGGATAAAGGCCAGTTCCAGCGCCCTGGAACAGCCTATCATGATCCGGTGGAGATCCTGCGGTTCGCGTATACTTTATCCACCAATGTAATTCTGGATAACAGCTGTTTCCCATATGAATGCACGCTGACGATTCTGAAAGACAATGCATGTTCGGAGAATGGCATGATCTTTGACCGTTTTCTGAGAATCCATCAGCATGAGTTTGAAGACCATACGTTTGTGGTTAAGAAAAAATAAACGGGGCTGCCCATGGGCGAAAGAAAGGAATATGCAAGATGAAACCATTTTATCAGATGTCAAAAGAGGAGTTGTTCAGCCAGTTCCAGACAGATGGAAATGGCCTGACTTCAGAGCAGGCGAAGAAAAAGCTGGATGAAGTCGGGAGAAACGCGCTGAAAGAGGCGAAGAAGAAGAGCACGCTCCAGGTATTTCTGGAACAGTTTGCCGATCTGCTGGTGCTGATCCTGATTGTGGCGGCGGTTATTTCCATGATCTCCGGCAATATAGAAAGCACGATCGTTATTTTTGTAGTAATCGTGCTCAATGCGGTGCTGGGCACGGTTCAGTATGTAAAGGCGGAGAAATCTCTGGACTCGCTGAAGGCATTGTCCTCTCCTCACGCAAAGGTTCTCAGGGACGGACGCAAAATGGAGATCGAATCTGAACTGGTGGTGCCGGGCGATATCCTCTGTCTGGAAGCAGGGGATATGATTGTGGCGGACGGCCGGATCCTGCAGAACTATTCTCTGCAGGTCAATGAAAGTTCTCTGACCGGCGAGTCTACCAATGTGGATAAGACCGACCAGGTGCTGGAAGGAGAGCAGCCGCTGGCAGACCGCACCAATATGGTCTTCTCCGGAAGTCTGGTGACATACGGGCGCGCGGATGTGCTGGTGACAGGCACCGGTATGAATACAGAGATCGGTACGATCGCCAACCTGATGAACGATACCCAGGCGAAAAAGACGCCGCTGCAGGTGAGCCTGGATAATTTCAGCAAGAAGCTGGCAATTATCATTGTTGCCATCTGTATTGTGGTATTTTTCCTGGGCGTGTACCGGGATATGCCGATTTTGGATTCGCTGATGTTCGCAGTGGCGCTGGCGGTTGCCGCGATTCCGGAAGCGCTCAGTTCCATAGTGACGATTGTCCAGGCTATGGGTACTCAGCGGATGGTGAAAGAAAACGCCATCGTCAAAGAACTGAAAGCCGTGGAGAGCCTGGGATGCGTGTCTGTGATCTGCTCCGATAAGACCGGCACTCTGACCCAGAACCGCATGACTGTGCAGGAGATCTACATCGACGGACAGGTGATCCGCCCGGAACAGGTGGATATCCGGACTCAGCTTCACAGATATCTCCTGTACGCGGCGATCCTGGCTAACGATTCTTATCTGCAGGAAGACGGAAGCGGAGTGGGAGATCCTACAGAATATTGTCTGCTGGAGATGGCCGCGAAAGCCGGGCTTTCCAGAGCGGGTATTTCCGAGGAGACAATCCGCGGCATGATGCCCAGGATGGAAGAGATCCCGTTTGATTCGGACCGTAAACTGATGAGCGCCAAATATCGTCTGCATGGAGTACCCACGGTGCTCACCAAAGGCGCGGTGGATGTGCTTCTGGGCAGGGTGACGCAGATTGCGGAAGCGGACGGGGTGAGAGCCTTTACTGAGGACGACCGCAAAAAGATTCTGGAGCAGAACGAGCAGTTCTCCAGAAACGGCCTGCGAGTCCTGGCATTTGCCTGTAAAGAAGTGGGAGAGGACGATGTGCTTTCCCTGGAGAATGAAAAGGATTATACATTCCTGGGTCTGATCTCCATGATGGATCCGCCCAGGGAAGAGTCGAAGGACGCGGTGCATGACGCAAAAAGCGCCGGCATCCGCCCGATCATGATCACCGGCGACCACAAGGTGACTGCATCCGCCATCGCCGCCCAGATCGGTATCTATGAAGAAGGCGATATGGCTCTGACCGGCACCGAGCTGGATGCGCTGAACGACGATCAGCTGGACCAGGTGCTGGAAAAGGTATCTGTCTATGCCCGTGTATCCCCGGAGAATAAGATCCGGATCGTGGACGCATGGCAGAGAAAAGGCCGGATTGTAGCCATGACCGGAGACGGCGTCAACGATGCGCCGGCGCTGAAGAAGGCGGATATCGGTGTGGCTATGGGTATTACAGGAACTGAGGTTTCCAAGGACGCGGCGGCCATGATCCTGACGGACGACAATTTTGCCACTATCATCAAGGCGGTGCTGAATGGACGGAATGTGTACCGCAATATCAAGAACGCGATCCGTTTCCTGCTGTCCGGAAATATGGCGGCGATTCTGGCGGTGCTGTACTGCTCGATTACGGCTCTTCCATCCCCCTTTACACCGGTACAGCTTCTGTTCATCAACCTGTTGACGGACTCTCTTCCGGCGCTGGCGATCGGTATGGAACCTTCTGATAAGACTCTTTTGAAAGAGAAGCCCAGAGATCCGAAGGAAGGGATCCTGACCAAATCGTTCATGACGCAGCTGCTGGTTCAGGGAGCCATGATCGCGGTAGTGGTTATGACCGGATTCTACATTGGCATGAGGCGTGACAGCGCGGTGGCCTGTACGATGGCTTTTGCGGTACTGACGCTGGCCAGACTGTTCCATGGTTTTAACTGCCGCAGTGACCGTTCTATATTGAAGATCGGTCTGGGAAGCAACAAATGGAGCGTCGGCGCATTTGTTCTGGGACTGGCGCTGCTTTGTCTGGTGCTGTTTGTTCCCGGGCTGCAGGGACTGTTTACAGTATCTCCGCTTACGGGAAGCGAAGTGCTGAGCATTTTCGTGCTGGCATTTATTCCTACGCTGCTGCTGCAGATTTATAAGCTGATTTGCATAAAATAAAATATTACCGCCCGGCAGTGTGCTGCCGGGCGGTTGTCGTTTCTGGCCGTTTAGTCGTCGATTCCGAATACATATTCCAACTGGTCTTCCGCTGCGTCCAGCAGATCTTCCAGGTGATCCAGTTCTCTTTCGTTGGTACGGAATTCATCTCTGGTGAGAGTGCCGTCCCGATACTGTCTTTCCAGTTCATTTTCATGAATCTCTAATTCATTGTCGATCTGGTTGGCTTCCTGCTTCAGGGAGAAGAACTGTTCCATATCGTTGCTGCCGCTTGGCGCTGCGGCTTCTGCTTTTGCCACATAGTCGTTGACCATAGTGGTGAGTTCCTCTAAGGTATAGGTGGTAGAGGAGCTGCCGGTGTCTGCCGCCGCGGTATCCGTAATTCCGGTATCTGCCGCCGCGTCAGTGCCGGCGTTCGCGGAAGTATCTGCCGCCTGGGCGTCCGCCGCTGCCGTATCGTCTGCCGCCGCGGTGTCGTCAGAGCTGTCTGCTGTCTGAAGGTCTGCGATCTGCTGTTCCAGCTGCGCGACCTGCTCTTTTAAAGCTTCCGTCTCCGCGTTGGACGAGGAAGACTGGCATCCGGTGAGTAATAAAACAGTGATGGCTCCGATTGCTAATAAAGTTCTTTTTTTCATATATTTTTTCCTCGCTTTCTTGTTTTGATAGTTATATACTAAAAGAGAAAAATTAAAGGCAGATTAAAATAAAAAAGGAAAATAATTTTTTTGGAGGCCGTATG
>HHCFR05603__coassemble_1728_pt1 | contig 9368 bp, 7 predicted proteins | sample HHCFR05603__metabat2_low_PE_033 | metagenome-assembled genome bin HHCFR05603 | reverse complement strand
GCGCCTTGGAAGCGTAATAAGTATACTTGTTCCTGGCTTCGGATTCTCCCGCAAATGCCGCCATCAGGTTTGTCTCTGTCTTAGAGCCTTTCAGTTCCATATTCGTCTGGTCTCCTTCCATTATGGTCTTCGGATCATATCACCGGATATATCGTCCAGACGGCCGGCGCCGCACATGGCCATGGTATCTCTCAATTCCTCTCCAAGTTTCTCGATGTAACACCGGACACCTTCTGCTCCTCCTCCGTACACTGCCGTGACAAACGGGCGACAGACCAGCACTGCGTCCGCGCCCAGAGCCAGCGCCTTAAAGACGTCTACTCCGCTGCGGATGCCTCCGTCCACCAGTATCTTCATCCTGCCCTCCGCCGCTTCCGCGATCTCCGCCAGTACTTCCGCCGTGGCAGGACACTGATCCAGCACCCGTCCGCCATGATTGGACACTACGATTGCCGAGGCCCCGGCTTCCAGCGCTTTCAGGGCTCCCTTTACCGTCATAATACCTTTGACGATAAACGGGACTCCTGCCATCTGTGCAATATCGGCAAGCTCCTCCACAGTCTTGCTGCCGGCCGGGGGCGTCATATTCTTCAGGAAAGGAAGCCCGGCGGCATCCACATCCATGGCCGCGGCAAACGCTCCGGAACTTTTCACCAGTTCCATCTTCTGCCGGATCGTATCCAGATTCCAGGGCTTGACTGTAGGTACTCCCAGGCCGCCTGCACGCCGGATTGCTTCTGCGGCCGCTTCCATCACTTTTCCATCCGTACCGTCTCCGGTGAAAGCCGCGATGCCTGCTTCGGCACAGGCTTCCACCAGGACATTATTATATGTAAAATCGTCATATTTATTACTGTAATGCAGATTTACCGCCCCCACCGGACCTGCGAACAAAGGATATCGGAATGTCCTGCCAAACAGTTCCAGGGATGTATCCGGCTCCTGATTTTCATGGAGCGTGTCCATATTCACACGGATCTCCTGCCACTTCTGGTAATTGCGGACCGCCGTATCTCCCGTGCCCTTCGCTCCCGGACCGGGTATCTGATTTTTACACGCGATCCCGCTGCACACAGGACAGGCCTTGCAATATTCCCCCATACATGTTCTTGCTTCCTTCAATACTTCCTGATAATTCATTTTCCTTCCTCCCTCTCGATTGCCTCTGTATTATATTGCCCGTCAGAAGAATCTGACGAGCATCATCGCTATTCCCAGCACTGCCAGGAAAGCTCCCACGATACGGTTCAAAGTCACCGCACTCGCCTTATTGGCAAATCCTGCCGCCCATCTGGCAAACAGGAAAGTAAACAGCACACAGAAAAAAAGCGCCGTAAGATCCGGTATCCCTCCGATCACCATATGGGAAGCAGCTCCGGTAAACGCAGTAAAACTCATGATAAACACACTGGTCCCTACTGCGGTTTTCAGCTCATAATGCATGACGCTGGTCAGGATCAGAAGCATCATCATACCCCCGCCGGCGCCGGTAAAACCGCAGATAAACCCGATCACAGAACCGCAGATCACCGATTCTGCTATCTTTCTTCTCAGACTCTTTCCCCCCATAGCCTCCTTGGTAGTCATCACCGGAAGAATCAGGAATTTGACTCCCAGCAGAAATGTCATGATCACGGAAAAATCTCCCATAGTCTGATCCGGAAGAAGAGAAGCCACATAACTTCCTATCATCGTGAAAGCCAGCACCGCCATCATCATCACCAGACCGTTTCTGATATCCAGGTTTTTATTTCTCCCATATACCCAGGCCGACGCTGCAGACGCCAGCACGTCAGATGCCAGAGCAATCGCCACTGCCTCATAGGCTTCAAACCCCAGGAATGTGATCAGCATGGGCGCAATCACCGCTGCCGCGGAGAGCCCCGCCAGTCCCGTGCCGACTCCGGCTCCCAGACCTGCCAGTAAATATACGATCAAAGCTTCCATATTCTGTATACTCCTACTTGCAGACGTCGATCCATCCTTCGGAGCCGGATGCCGTCTCCAGTTCTGAAAGTGTCAGTTCTACCGCGCTGTTGCTGCTTCCGCAGGCCGGATAAACACTCTCAAATCGTCTCAAGGAGACATCCAGATATACTTTTACTCCTTCTTTCACGCCAAAAGGACATACGCCCCCGATCGCATGGCCCACCAGGATCTCTACCTCTTCCGGAGCCAGCATCTTCGCCTTTGTATGGAACTGGGCTTTATATTTACTGTTGTCGATGCGCGCGTCTCCGGCTGCAACGATCAGGACACAATCATCTCCCACTTTAAAAGAAAGGGTTTTTGCGATCCGCGCCGGTTCACAGCCCACTGCCTGAGCTGCCAAATCAACGGTGGCGCTGGATGTGTCAAAAACCAAAATACGATTTTCCAGGCCAAACTGTTTCAGATATTCTTTTGCTTTCTCGAATGCCATTTTCTTTTCCTCTTTTCCATATATCAATTCTTCCCAGGTGTCCGCCAGGCGGTCCAGGGTAAAGATCGCGTTCGCCGGACTGGTGGACGGCAGCTTCACCGCCGGGATCCCTGTCTCTTTCCGGCAGTATTTCTGGTACAGCTTATATGCCTTGTCGCCATTGGCAAAAATCTTCGCGACGCGGCTGTCGGACAGGATTCTGCCAAGATCTGCAGGTACCACATTTCGGATGCTGCTGTCGCTGGAACCGATGATATCACAGCTCTGCACCACATCCCAGACAGCAATATGGTGCTTCAGCAGCATCTCTTTCTTCTGCTCCACCGTATCCGGCACCGGTTCTCCCGTCAATCTTGCCATCACTTTCCAGAAACGGTTCTGCGGATGTCCGTAATAGAAGTTCTGCTCTCTGGACTTTACCGAAGGAAACGTTCCCAGGATCAGGATCTCCGAATCCCGGTCATATACCGGATCAAACGTATGCTCCACATGTTGGTATCCGGAACGGTACTCTTCCGGGATCACGTCTTCCGGATCCAGCTTCTGCTTGTTCGGCGATATAATCCCCACGGTTCCGTCTTTCGCAACCGACACAATATAAGAATTAATCTTCAGCTTATGCTCTTCATAAAGTCCCATGCTCTGATACAGATCCTTATACCGCTCCAGCAGCTCAAAACGCAGCTTTACAGCATCCACGGAGATAGACTCCGTGGACACCAGGCTTCCGCGCCTTTTCATATAATAATAAATGGGTTTCTGGATCGCGCGGAAACGATCCCCATAACGAATAAATCCCAGATTAAACAGGAAATCCTCGCACCAGTTCAGGGACGTGTCGCAGGCGAGGCCGTGTTCTTCCACCACACTTCTGCGGTACAGCTTATTCCACATGACTCCGTAGTAGTAATCCGACGGATCATCAGCCATCTCCAGCGCAAACTCTTCCCGCCCCATTACATGCGTCGTACGGATATGTTTTTTTTCCGCGTAGTGGGCGCCGTTGACCCGGTAAAAATCCGCGATCACCAGATCACAGTCGTCTTCTTCCGCAGCCTGTACCAGACTGCTGGTGGCATCCGGCGTCAGCCAGTCATCGCTGTCCATGAACTGAAGGTATTTTCCTTCCGCCAGCCGCATGCCCCGATTCCGGGTATCCGATACGCCTGTATTTTCCTTGTCGACAACCCGGATACGGCTGTCTCTCTTTTCATATTCCCGGCAGATCTCCAGGCTTCTGTCCCTGCTTCCGTCATTCAGGACCAGAACTTCCATGTCTGCAAAATCCTGCTCCAGCACACTGTCCAGACAGCGCCTCAGATAGCGGGCGGCGTTGTAAACAGGTATAATCAATGTCACCAGCGGCATCTTGTCAATCACTCCTACGTCTGCTTTTCGGCAATGCCCAATGCTCACATTATAACACCTTTCCATATGATGGGCAAACGGATATTTTTCTGCTATAATAAAACCAAATCACAACCGTAAAAAGGAGGAGGAAATCTCTATGAACATCACGATTCAAAACGAACTGGCATCAGCCGTCTGCCGGACTCACGGCGCGGAACTTCTTTCCTACAAAAATGCCGCAGGGAAAGAATATCTCTGGCAGAAAGACCCGGCTTACTGGCCCAAGACTTCTCCGGTACTGTTTCCCTATGTGGGCGCTGTCCCGGAAAATGTGACGATCCACGGGAAAGCCTACGCGATTCCCCGGCATGGATTCGTCAAAGATATGGAATTCTCTGTCAGCGGACAGGGCGCCGACTATGTCGTTCTGACCGTATCCCCGAATGATTTCACCAGATCCGTATATCCCTATGACTTCCGCTTCTCCGTCACCTTCCGGCTGAACGGTCCGTCCCTGGAAGTCACTTATGGCGTCTCCAACCTGAGTTCTGAAACCATGCCGTTCCTGGTCGGCGGACATCCGGCATTTTTCTGCCCCATGGAAGAAGGCGAACACTTCACGGATTATATGCTCCGCTTTGAGGATGGAGACGTGCCTGACCTGCATCTTAAGTATCCCATGTTCGACAATGACGCCATCCTCTATGAAGGGTTAAAGCACCGGACCGTCCGCCTGATTCATCAGAAGACAGAAAAGGGTATCTCTTTTGATTTCCCGGGATTTGAAAGCGTGGCTTTCTGGACTCCCATCCGCAAGAACGCTCCCTTCCTCTGCATCGAACCCTGGTGCGCAGGCACCATGGATCAGGTAGAAAATACAAATCTTCTGGAAAAGAAATATGTCCAGTTTCTGTCCGCCGGAGAGCACCGGGACTATGAATTTTCCTTCCGTCCATGTTAAAAAACTGCGGGACCCTGTGATGGGGGTTCCGCAGTTTTCATTATATTGCAGCTGCTCAGGACGGCACATACTCCTGTTATATGCCCGTTTTCCCGCCGTCCTGAACTGCCGCGTCAGATCGCGTGGATAAAAAGCCCGCTCCGCAGTTTCGGTTCAAACCAGGTGGATTTCGGCGGCATCAGAAGCCCCGCGTCGGACACCTGAAACAACTCCCGGATAGAGGTGGGATACATAAAGAATGCCGCGCCTCCGGTTCTGTCCGCCTCCTGCTCCAGCTCCTGGAGGCAGCGGGTTCCTCCCGCAAAATCAATCCGCTTATCAGTTCTGGGATCTCCTATCCCCAGCACCGGCTGTAAAAGCTCTCTCTGCAGATAAGACACATCCAGTTCTCCCACCGGATCATCCCGCATAAACTCCCTCTTCATATTGAGCTTATACCATTTCCCCTTCAGGTACATATGGATCTGACCTTTTCTGGGGGGCTTTTCTTCCTGAAGAAGCGGATTCCGATCGAATTTCTCATCCACCTTCTGCAGGAACCCCTCCTCAGAAAGGCCGTTCAGGTCTTTTACCAATCGATTGTAATCCATGATCAGCAGCTCGTCGTCCGGGAAAAGCACGGACAGGAAATAGTTGAAATCTTCTTCTCCCGTATATTCCGGATCTGCTGTTCTGCGGCGAAGCCCTGCTTTTACGGCCGACGCCGCCCGGTGATGTCCGTCCGCGATATAGATACTGTCCAGTTTCCCGAATGCGTCTGTAAATCTGCGGATCCGTTCCTCCTCAGAGATCTTCCACCCGGCGTGCCGGATACCGTCCTCTGAGACAAAGGAAAAATCCGGCTCTTCACTCTTTACTTCTTCCGTAAGCCGGCGGATCTCCTCCTGTGCCCGGTAGGTCAGAAAGATCGGGCCGGTCTGGGCTCTGCATGCCTCCACATGGCGGATACGGTCCAGCTCCTTCTCTTCCCGGGTATTTTCATGCTTTTTGATTACCTGATTCTGGTAATCATCCACAGAAGCACAAGCTACCAGCCCGGTCTGGCTTCTCCCGTCCATGGTCAGCTCATACAGATAATAAACCGGCATTTCCTCTTTTACGAAATACCCGTCTTCTACCATCTTCCAGAATCTTTTGCTGCCCGCTTCATAAACTTCCGGAGCATACATATCCTGTTCAGGAGGAAACATCGTCTCCGGACGGTCAATGTTCAGGAACGACAGTGGTTTGCCCAGCACTGCCTCCCTTGCGTCTTCACGGTGATATACATCGTAAGGGAGCGCCGCAATCTCCGGTTCCATTCCTTTTGCGGGATGGATACAGCAAAACGGCCTGATCACGGCCATTACCGTATCACCCGCACTTTCAGCACGCCGTCGATCCTGCGGATCTTTTCGATCGCCCGGTCGTCCGCCGTGTTTTCCAGATCCATCATGGCATATCCGTATTCACCCCTGGTCACATTGCTCATGCGGCCGATGTTGATGCCCAGTTCCCCGAATGCCGCGGTAAACTGTGTCAGCATGTTGTGAATGTTTCTGTGAATAATCGTCACGCGCATGGCTGTCTGGCAGACGCCCATGTCGCAGTTCGGATAATTGACGGAATTATGTATATTCCCGTTTTCCAGATAATCCCGGATTTCATCCACTGCCATCGCAGCGCAGTTATCCTCGGACTCTTTCGTGGACGCGCCCAGATGGGGTGCCACGATGGCTTTTCTCTGATTCACGATCTCCGGAATGGGGAAATCCGATACATAATGACGGATGCGGTTGGTACGGAGCGCTTCTACCATGGCCTTCTGATCCACCAGGGGACCGCGGGCAAAGTTCAGAACCACCGCGTCAGGTTTCATCTGGGCGATTGCCTCCGATCCGATCATGCCTCTGGTCTCGTCCGTCAGCGGTACATGAATCGTAATATAATCGCACTCTTTATAAATATCGTTTACATCCATGATATGTTTCACGTCGCGGGACAGCTTCCACGCCGCGTTTACAGAAATATACGGATCATATCCATATACCTCCATTCCCAGCGCCGAAGCCGCGTTTGCCACCAGGATACCGATGGCTCCCAGGCCGATCACGCCCAGCTTCTTGCCTTTGATCTCATTGCCGGCAAACTGTTTCTTCTGCTTTTCAGCCAGCTGCTCCAGATCTTCGTTCTGGCGCTCGGACTGTACCCAGCGAACTCCTCCGATAATATCGCGGGAAGCCAGCAGAAGCCCTGCCAGCACCAGTTCTTTCACTCCATTGGCATTTGCTCCCGGTGTATTGAAGACCGCGATCCCCTTCTCGGAACATTTTTCCAGCGGAATGTTGTTTACTCCGGCTCCTGCTCTGCCGATCACGCAGAGTTTCTCCGGCAGTTCCATATCGTGCATCACCGCGCTGCGGACCAATACGGCGTCCGCATCCGCCATATTGTCTGTCTGCGCATAGTTTCCGTCAAATTTTTTCAGTCCGACCTCCGCGATCGGATTCAGGCAATGATATTGAAACATAATCAGCTATTCTCCTCTTCAAATTTCTTCATAAACGCCACCAGCGCCTCCACGCCTTCTTTCGGCATCGCATTGTAGATGCTGGCTCTCATGCCTCCCACGGTGCGGTGTCCTTTCAGGTTCACCAGCCCTTCCGCTTCTGCCGCTTTTACAAATTTCGCATCCATCTCTTTATCCCCGGTCACAAACGGCACATTCATCAGAGAACGGTCCTCCTTGCGCACGGTTCCTTTGAACAGCCTGCTGCTGTCCAGGAAATCATAGAGAATCTTTGCTTTTTCCTCATTGCGGCGCTTCATTTCTTCCAGCCCGCCCATTTTTTTGAGCCATTTAAATACTTTTCCGCACACATAAATGCAGAAGCAGTTCGGCGTATTGTACAGCGAATTGGCATCCGCATGCGTCTTATATTTCATCATGGTCGGCGTACCCGGAAGCACGTCGTCCGTGATCAGATCTTCTCTGACAATGGCGATCACCATGCCGGCAGGTCCGATGTTTTTTTGAACGCCGCCGTAAAGGATCGCGTATTTTGACACGTCCACCGGCTCGGACAGGAAACAGGACGACACATCCGCCACCAGGTCTTTCCCTTTGGTATTCGGAAGCGTCTTGAATTTGGTTCCATAGATCGTATTGTTTTCGCAGATATAGACATAATCCGCATCCTCGCTGATGGGAAGATCCGAGCAGTCCGGGATATAGGAGAACGTCCGGTCCTCGGAGGAAGCGATCTTATTGGCCGTACCATATTTCTGCGCTTCCTGCCAGGCTTTCTTTGCCCACTGTCCCGTCACGATATAATCCGCCACACGGTTCTTCATCAGATTCATGGGAATCATGGCAAACTGCAGGCTTGCGCCTCCCTGCAGGAAAAGGACTTTATAATTGTCCGGAATCCCCATCAGGTCTCTCAGATCTTTCTCCGCGCTCTCGATAATCTCCTCAAAGGCGGCGGATCGATGACTCATTTCCATCACGGACATACCCGTCCCATTATAGTCCATCATCTCTGCAGCTACTTCTCTCAATACTTCTTCCGGTAATACCGCCGGACCGGCTGAAAAATTATATACCCTGCTCATTTTAGTCCTCCTTTGAGGGATTTATGTACACAACCATCATTCTACTGCTTTGATATTTTTTTGTCAATAGTTCCCGATATCCGAAAACGCCGTACAGATAGCTTCTGTACGGCGTCTTAAATCAGATTATTCAGCCCTTTCCATCCAGATCATCCTGATCAAATGCGTTTTCAATGGGAGCGCCGGCCGGAACCATCGGGAATACTTTATCGTCGCTGTCAATCTGGCAGTCCAGCACCACCGGACCGCCGCACTCCATGGCCTCTTTCAAAGCCGGAGCCAGCTCTTCCTTCGATGTCACCCGGATGCCCCTGCATCCAAGAGCTTCCGCAACTTTCACGAAATCCACCTTATCGTTCAGGGTAGTCGCGGAATAATGCTCATCATAGAACAGTGTCTGCCACTGACGCACCATCCCCAGCACATGGTTATTCAGAATCACTTCAATCACCGGGATATTATAACGTGACGCCGTAGCAAGTTCATTCATATTCATACGGAAACATCCGTCGCCGGCGATGTTGATAACTGTCTTCTCCGGCTTCGCCAGTTTCGCCCCTATGGCGGCGCCCAGACCGTATCCCATAGTCCCCAGGCCGCCTGAAGTCAGAAGCGTTCTCGGCTTGCTGAACTTATAATACTGGGCCGTCCACATCTGATGCTGTCCCACGTCTGTACAGATGATCGCATCGCCCTTCGTTGCCCTGTAGATCTCTTCCACCACATACGGACCGGTCAGCCGGTCCTGATCATATTTCATGGGGAAGCGCACTTTCAGATCGTTGATATATTCGATCCATCTGGAGTGATTCTGCTGTTCAAGCATGGGATTCAGACGTTTCAGAACCTCTTTCACATCTCCGATCACACTGGCCGAGGTCATGACATTTTTATTAATTTCCGCCGGATCCACATCGATCTGCAGCACCTTTGCTCCCATAGCGAAACGGCTGGTATCTCCGGATACCCGGTCGCTGAAACGGGATCCCACCGTGATCAGAAGATCGCACTTGCATACCCCGAAATTGGCGTATTTCGTAC
>HHCFR05603__coassemble_1709_pt1 | contig 9453 bp, 7 predicted proteins | sample HHCFR05603__metabat2_low_PE_033 | metagenome-assembled genome bin HHCFR05603 | reverse complement strand
CTTTGAAACTTGAAAGTCTTGGCCGTGAAGTAAAAATTGATGTAACGAAATATGCGGAACACCATGTGCACAATGATTTCGAACTGGACAAAGTTTTTGGCATTGACTGCCCATTTGCATCTGTTCGTGAGATTCGGAGCTTAGGATATCGCAAAGCAAATCATGTGACAGAATTTCTGAAGAAGACACCGTTTCGCAAAAAGACGATTTATACTCATGAATCGTTTTCCTATGATGCCCATGTATTAGAACTGGATGGATATTATTTGGAAGGATATTGGCAGAGCGAAAAATATTTTGCAGATATTCAGGATAGGATAAAAAAGATATATACATTCCCTGCACTGACTGACTGCCATCATTGTGAGTTGGTAAAACAGATGCAGAACATCTGCTCTGTCAGCCTTCATGTCCGCAGAGGAGACTACCTGCGTTTCCCAAAGTATCAGAATATCTGTACGTTGGAATATTATCAGAAAGCAATAGCACTTTTCAGAGAGAAGTTCCCGGGAGAGACGCGTTTCTTTATTTTTACAAATGATATGCCTTGGGCAAAGGAGCATTTTCAGGGAGATGACTGCTGTTTTGTGGAAGGCAATACAGGGACTGAAAGTTATCGGGATATGCAGCTGATGAGCCTTTGCAGCCATCATATTATTGCAAACAGTTCATTTAGCTGGTGGGGAGCCTGGTTAAATCAGAACCCTGAGAAAATTGTGATAGCTCCGGAGAAATGGGAGAACGGTACGGAAGACGATCAGCAGGATATTATTCCGGAAAGCTGGATCAGAATAAAAGGATAGGAGGGCAAACAGATGAGAGTTGGTATCGGTTATGATGTTCACCGTCTGGCAGAGGGCCGGGATCTGATCATTGGCGGAGTGAAGATTCCATATGAGAAAGGGCTGCTGGGGCATTCGGATGCGGACGTGCTGCTGCATGCGATCATGGACGCTCTTCTCGGAGCGGCGGCTATGGGAGATATCGGAAAACATTTCCCGGATACGGATTCGAAGTATGAGGGAGCATCCAGTATAAAGCTTCTGGAACATGTCGGGGAACTTCTGGAACAGGAAAGCTACCAGATTGTAAACATCGACGCGACGATCATCGCGCAGAAGCCGAAGATGGCGCCTCATATCCCGCAGATGATTCAGAATGTGGCGCGGACATTGAAGATTGACGAAAGTCAGGTCAACATCAAGGCAACCACGGAAGAAGGTCTTGGATTTACCGGAAGTGGAGAGGGAATTTCCTCTCAGGCGATCTGCTCGCTGCTTCCGATTACTGCTTATCTGGATGCGGATCTTGAGATGCCGAAAAATATATGTGGAGGCTGTGCCGGATGCCCCAAGGAAGCCTGATGGATGAAATAATGCCGGAGCCGTTCTATTTGCCGGAAGATGAAAAAGAAAGGTCCAGAGGACTCTATAAAGAGGCGTTTCCGGAGGATACGGAAAAGTTTGTAGATTTTTATTATACCTGTAAAGCCAGGGATAACCAGATCCTGGCTTTGGAGCAGGATGGAGAACTGGTATCCATGGTGCATCTGAATCCGTATACAATGATTGTAAATGGGTTTGAAACACCGGTGAATTATATTGTGGCAGTGGCTACCGGGAAAGAATACCGTCATCGCGGATATATGCGTCTGCTCCTGGTGCGCGCTTTACAGGATATGGCTGCCCGGAATATGCCTTTTACTTTTCTGATGCCGGCCAGCGAACGTATTTACGCGCCGTTTGATTTTGTCTGGATATGCCCGTATACAGAATTGTCTCCCCGGGTAGAGCGCATGGATGCGGCGGGCCAGAACCGGTACCTGGCTGCTCGTTATCAGATGTTCTGTAAAAGGGACGCGGTATATCTGGAAAATCTTGCGGCAGAGAAGCGTGCGGAAGAAGGCGAGACGCCGTCCGGGAAGATGCCCCCTTATATGGCGCGCATCACAGATGTAAGCCAGATGCTTCGCATGGTCAATACCAGGCAGGCGCAGAAACTATATCTGAAGATCCGTGACCCCATCATTCAGAAAAATGACGGCTGGTTCTGCTGGGAGGCGGCGCCGGATCTCAGCAGAGCAGAGAAGCTGACGCAGACACCGGAAAGGACCGATCTGGAACTGACGGTCGGGGAACTGGCCTCTATGGTGTTCGGAGAATTCAGGATCTGTTTGTCGGAAATTGTCTGACGGACTTGACAAAAGTTTAAGAATCCCATATTCTATAGCATATAGTGAAATGCGTGGAACGGATAGAGTAATCTTCTGTAAACCATCAGAGAGGGACCGTCACCGGCTGAAAGCGGTCTCAGGCAGAGGAAGAGGAAAGTGCATCCGGGAGCAGACAGGAGGAAAGGCATATGAGTATTCCTGTACGGAGACACACGTTACGTGTATCGAGTGGAAGGCGGGATGCCTTTCAGTAGAGTGGAACCGCGGATACCTTCGTCTCTAGTTTTGGACACGGAGGTTTTATTTTTCTGGAGGGAAATATATGGGACTCATTAAATATGTAAAAGAAGAGATCGCCGTCATACGGGAACGGGATCCGGCGATCAAATCCAACATGGAAGTGTTTTTATACCCTACTTTTCATGCGATCTTGAAGTACCGGCTTGCCCATAAGCTATATAAGAAAGGACATTATTTCTGGGCCAGATGGATTTCCCAGAGGACGGCGCGCAAGACCGGGATCGAGATTCATCCGGGAGCTACGATCGGAAAAGGACTCTTTATCGATCACGGCACAGGGGTAGTGATCGGCGAGACTGCGATCCTGGGCGACAATGTAACCCTGTATCAGGGAGTAACTCTGGGCGGCACCGGAAAGGAGCATGGGAAGCGCCATCCTACGCTGGAGGACAATGTAATGGTCAGCGCGGGAGCCAAGATTCTGGGTTCTTTTACGATTGGAGAAAACTCTAAGATTGGAGCAGGAAGCGTGGTGCTGGGGCCGGTGCCGGCCAACTGTACCGTAGTAGGCGTGCCGGGGCGTATTGTGAAAAAGGACAATGTCCGTATCCCCAGGAATGATCTGGATCAGGTGAACCTGCCGGACCCGGTGCTGGACGCGATCCAGGAACTCAGGGAAGAAAACCGGAAATTGCGGGAAGAACTAGAAATATTAAAAGAAACGTTAAAAGGAGGAAATGCAGAATGATTCGTATTTATAACACCCTATCTAAAAAGAAGGAGGATTTCATCCCCCTGGAGGAAGGAAAGGTGCGCATGTACGTGTGCGGACCGACCGTTTATAATTTTATCCATATCGGCAATGCCCGTCCGATGATCGTGTTCGATACGGTGCGCCGTTATCTGGAGCACAAAGGCTATGAAGTGAACTTTGTATCCAACTTTACAGACGTGGACGACAAGATTATCAAAAAAGCCAATGAAGAGGGCGTCAGCGCGGAGGAGATTTCCCGGAGATATATCGCGGAGTGCAAAAAGGATATGGAAGGCATGAATATCATGCCGGCCACGACCCATCCTCTGGCGACTCAGGAGATCGGCGGGATGATCGATATGATCTCTGAACTGATCGATAAAGGGGATGCCTATGTTGTGAATGGCACGGTATATTTCCGAACCCGTCAGTTTAAGGATTATGGAAAACTGTCTCATAAGAATCTGGATGATCTTCAGGCAGGGAACCGTTCGCTGCTGGTATCCGGCGAAGATGAGAAGGAAGATCCGCTGGATTTTGTACTCTGGAAACCGAAAAAAGAGGGAGAACCATACTGGAAATCTCCATGGGGAGACGGACGTCCGGGCTGGCATATTGAATGCTCTGTCATGTCTAAAAAATATCTGGGCGAGCAGATCGATATCCACGGCGGCGGAGAGGATTTGATCTTCCCCCATCATGAAAACGAGATCGCCCAGAGCGAATCCTGCTCGGGAAAAGAATTTGCCAGATACTGGATGCACAATGCATTTTTGAATATTGACAACCGGAAAATGTCCAAATCTCTGGGAAATTTCTTTACGGTAAGAGAGATCAGCGAGAAATATGACCTTCAGGTGCTCCGTTTCTTTATGCTGAACGCCCACTACCGCAGCCCGCTGAATTTCAGTGCGGAACTGATGGAGTCTTCCAAAAATGCGCTGGAGAGAATCCAGACGGCAGTGGATAATCTGAAGTTTCTCGCGGAGCATGCTTCCGCGCAGGAGATGACTCCGGAGGAAGCGGCAAAGGCGGAAGAAGCAGCAAAATATGAAAAAGCCTTTGACGATTCCATGGATGACGACTTTAACACAGCCGACGCCATCGCAGCCATCTTTGATCTGGTGAAATTTGCCAATACCACTGCGGACGAGAAAAGCAGCAAAGCTTACGCGGAGACGCTGCGTGAAAAGATCCAGGGGCTGTGCGATATCATGGGACTGATCACCGAGAAAAAAGAAGAACTGCTGGATGAGGATATCGAGAAACTGATCGAAGAGCGTCAGGCAGCCAGAAAGGCAAAGAATTTCGCGCGGGCAGATGAGATCCGGGCAGAACTTCTGGAGAAGGGAATTATCCTGGAAGACACCCGTGAAGGAGTAAAATGGAAGAGAGCATAAAATACCTGAAAGAGCAGTTTGAACTGGGAGAGCTGGATATCCGCACCTGCTCTCCTGTGGTGCTGGCTTATATCGGAGACGCAGTCTATGAGCTGGTGATCCGGACCGTACTGGTATGCAGAGGAGGCCGTCAGGCCAATACGCTGCACAAAAGAGCCAGCAGTTATGTAAAAGCTTCCGCCCAGGCAGCGATGATCGAGGCACTGCAGGAGGACCTGACAGAGGACGAGATGCAGGTCTACAAACGCGGGCGCAATGCCAAGACAGTCAGTATGGCGAAGCATGCCACCATGCATGATTACCGTCATGCCACAGGTTTTGAAGCGTTGATGGGCTACCTGTATCTGACGGATCAGATGAAAAGAATGATAGATCTGGTAAAACTGGGTCTGGAGAAGACGGGAGGTACACCGTGAGATATGAAGAATTGACGATAGAAGGGCGCAACGCCGTACTGGAGGCTTTCCGGTCCGGCAGGACTATTGACAGGCTGTTTGTCCTGAAAGGATGCCAGGACGGTCCCATAAACAGCATTCTGCGGGAAGCGCGGAAGCGGGACACGGTGATCAGTTACGTGCCCAGGGAGCGTCTGGATCATATGAGCGAGACCGGGAAACATCAGGGAGTGATCGCCTACGCGGCGGCCTATGAGTATGCTCAGGTGGAAGATATCCTGCAGGCGGCCAGGGAGAAGGGGGAGGATCCTTTCCTGATCCTGCTGGATAATATTGAAGATCCGCATAATCTGGGGGCTGTTATCCGGACCGCCAATCTGGCGGGTGCCCATGGGGTCATCATTCCTAAAAGGCGCGCAGCGGGGCTGACCGCCACGGTGGCAAAGGCGTCAGCAGGCGCTCTGAATTATACGCCGGTGGCGAAAGTGACCAATCTGGGCACCACCATTGACGAACTGAAAAAGCAGGGCATCTGGTTTGTGTGCGCGGACATGGACGGGACGGTCATGTATGACGTGAATCTGAAAGGTCCCATCGGGCTGGTGATCGGCAACGAGGGCGAAGGAGTCAGCCGGCTGATCCGGGAAAAATGCGATTACCAGGTCTCGGTTCCTATGAAGGGAGATATTGATTCTTTAAATGCTTCTGTGGCGGCAGGTGTGCTGGCCTATGAGATTGTAAGGCAGAGAAGAGGATAGTTTTCAAAAAAGCATTTGCAAAAAGCGCATGTAAAAAAGTTTAAAAAGGTGTTGACACTGGGATAAGCCTGTGATAATATAATCAAGTCGCGAGCGAAAGCGACACGACAGGCTGCTGTGGCTCAGTCGGTAGAGCGTCGCATTGGTAGTGCGGAGGTCACGGGTCCGATTCCCGTCAGCAGCTTTTGAGAGCGGAGATTCGATAGAATTTCCGCTTTTTTCGTACCCCTTGCATTTCCAGTTTTACCTATGCTATGATATACCATAATTTACACGAGGAGGACCCTGTTATGGAAAATACGACTGTTTCCAAAAACTTTATTGAGATAGAGATCGAAAAAGACCTTGCCGAGGGCGTCTACGACACCGTGCACACCCGTTTCCCGCCGGAGCCTAACGGCTACCTGCACATCGGACATGCCAAGTCCATCCTGCTGAACTACGGGCTGGCGAAAAAGTACAACGGCAAGTTTAATATGCGTTTTGACGACACGAACCCCACCAAGGAGAAGGTAGAGTTCGTGGAAGCGATCAAGAAAGATATCCAGTGGCTGGGCGCGGACTGGGAGGACAGGCTGTTCTTCGCGTCGGATTATTTCCCGCAGATGTATGAGGCTGCGGTGAAGCTGATCAAAAAGGGAAAGGCATACGTCTGCGACCTGAGCGCGGAGGAGATCAGGGAATACCGCGGCACGCTGACCGAGCCGGGCAAGGACAGCCCGTACCGGAACCGCAGCGTAGAAGAGAACCTGGAACTGTTCGAGAACATGAAGAACGGCGTGTATGGGGACGGAGAGAAGGTGCTGCGCGCCAAGATCGACATGTCCTCTCCCAATATGAATATGCGCGATCCGGTCATCTACCGTGTGGCGCACATGACGCATCACAATACCGGTGATAAATGGTGTATTTATCCCATGTACGACTTTGCCCATCCCATCGAGGACGCCATCGAAGGCATCACGCATTCCATCTGTACGCTGGAATTCGAAGATCACCGTCCGCTGTACGACTGGGTGGTGCGGGAACTGGAGTATCCCCATCCGCCGCGGCAGATCGAGTTTGCCAAGCTGTATCTGACCAATGTGGTGACGGGTAAGAGATACATCAAAAAGCTGGTGGAAGAAGGAGTGGTGGACGGCTGGGACGACCCGCGCCTGGTGTCCATCGCGGCGCTTCGCCGCCGGGGATTCACGCCGGAATCGATCCAGATGTTTGTGGATCTCTGCGGCGTATCCAAGAGCCAGAGTTCTGTGGATTATGCCATGTTGGAGTACTGCATCCGGGAGGATCTGAAGATGAAGAGATCCCGTATGATGGCGGTGCTGGATCCGATCAAACTGGTCATCGACAATTATCCGGAAGGTCAGGTAGAGTACCTGGATGCCGCCAATAACCTGGAGAATGAGGAACTGGGATCCCGGAAGATTCCGTTCTGCCGGGAACTGTACATCGAGCGGGATGACTTTATGGAAGAACCGCCGAAGAAATATTTCCGTCTGTTCCCGGGCAATGAGGTGCGCCTGATGCACGCATATTTTGTGAAATGCGTGAGCTTCGTAAAGGATGAAAACGGAAAGGTCGTCGAAGTACACTGCACCTATGATCCGGAGACAAAGGCAGGAAGCGGATTTGCCGGGCGGAAAGTAAAAGGGACGATCCATTGGGTGCCGGCGCCGTACGCAGTGGATGCGGAAGTACGTCTGTACGAGAATCTGATCGACGAAGAAAAGGGCGTTTATAACGAGGACGGCAGCATGAACATCAATCCTGATTCCCTGACGGTGACGCAGGCGAAAGTGGAGCCTGCGTTGGCCGGAGCGGAGGCTTATGAGAGCTTCCAGTTCGTGAGAAACGGATTTTTCTGTGTGGACGCGAAGGACTCCAGGCCGGACGCGCTGGTATTCAACCGGATCGTGTCGCTGAAGAGTTCCTTCAAACTGCCGAAGCAGAATTAGGATATGTATGAGATTGCGCTGCATCTGGACGTACATGGGGAAAAGACTCTGTATGAGCAGATATACGAATACTTGAAGGATGAGATCCAACGGGGAGCCGTCCGTCATGGAGAGCGGCTCCCGTCCACCCGTATGATGGCTTCCAGGCTGGAGGTCAGCCGCACGACGGTGCAGCTGGCCTATGAGCAGCTGGTATCCGAGGGATATGTGGAAAATGTTCCTTGCCGGGGATATTATGTATGTCAGGTTGGAGAGCTGTACCGGCTGGATACTCCGGTGCCGGAGAAAGCAGATTCCGGAAGGCAGGAACAGAAAATGTACAAGTATGATTTTTCTCCGAATGGAGTGGATCTGAAGCATTTTCCTTATCCTGCCTGGAGAAAGTTAAACAGAGAAGTGCTGCAGGACGATCAGAAAGAACTTCTCAGGCTGGGTGACGCCCAGGGAGAAGAGGGGCTAAGGAATGCCATAGGCAGTTATCTGCACCAGGCCAGAGGCGTGCAGGTTCATCCGTCCCGCATCGTGGTCGGAGCGGGAAATGATTATCTGCTCATGCTTCTTCGGAGTCTTCTGGGAGGAGAGTACCGGATCGCCATGGAGAGTCCCACATACCGCCACGCTTACCGGGTATTTCAAAGTCTCGGGTATGACTGCTGCACCGTATCCATGGACCGCCATGGGATGAATGTGCAGGAACTGTGGGAGAGCGGGGCGGACATCGCGTATGTGATGCCGTCCCATCAGTTTCCGCTGGGGACAGTGATGCCCATCCGCCGCCGCCAGGAACTGCTGCGCTGGGCGGCAGCGGAACCGGGAAGATACATTCTGGAAGATGATTATGACAGCGAATTCCGCTATGTAGGGAAACCGATCCCTGCTTTGCAGGGCATAGACGGGAATCACAGAGTCATCTATATGGGAACATTTTCCAAATCCATCGCCCCGGCCATCCGGATCAGTTATCTGGTGCTGCCGCCGGAACTGTCGGAAAGATATGAAAGCATCGGAAGAAGTTTTTCCTGTACGGTATCCCGTACGGATCAGAAGATGCTTCAGCTTTTTATGGAACGGGGATATTTTGAACGTCATCTGAACCGGATGCGCGCCGTGTATAAAGGCAGGCACGATATACTTTTGTCGGAGATCCGGCAGATCGGCGGAGTCCGTAAAGTCCTGGGAGAACGGGCGGGGGTACACATTCTGCTGCAGTTTTCCGCAGACAGATCGGAGAAGAAACTGGTGGCGCGGGAGTCCGCGTCTACCCGCTTTCAGAGTATTGTATAGATCGGCAGGAACATCCGCCGACAGTCCTGCTGGGATATGCCGGTATGGAAGAAAACGGGATCCGGGAAGCGGTGTGCCTGCTGGCGGAAGCCTGGAATGGAATATAAACAGTCCAGGGCAGCGGAAAAACAGGGACAGGAAGAAAGCGTGACGTTCTGAACTGTTCCAGATAAACATGAAAAAAGAACCGGCGGCGCCGGTCCTTTTTTAATCGGATTACTCTTTTGTGATTTCTTCTTCCGGAGCGGAGGCATCGTCGGATGTCTCTTCACCGGACGCAGACCGGACAGGGATATCTTCGTCTTCGAAGATCTCTTCCTCCGTATCGAAGGCACTGACTTCTTCTTCCTCATCGTCGTCAGCAGCGTTATCTTCATCGAAGACTTCATCCAGTTCTTCGTCTTTTGCAAAAAATCTGCGGTAAACATACAGACCGCCGATGACAGCGCATACAGCCGCCAAAAGAGTCATAAGCGTTTTCAAAAGTTTTT
>HHCFR05603__coassemble_1659_pt1 | contig 9655 bp, 8 predicted proteins | sample HHCFR05603__metabat2_low_PE_033 | metagenome-assembled genome bin HHCFR05603 | reverse complement strand
GAACTGGCGCGTGATTCTGGGATACGCACTGATGATGGGCACAACCGTTATCAACGTATTCGCGTATCGGGGAGTAGAATTGAAAGTAACGCCGATGATCGAATCCACTGGTATTATCTGGGTCACGGTACTGGCGGCGGTGTTCCTCGGAGAGCGTCCTACAAAACGCGGGATCATATCGATTCTGATTACTATCATAGGTATTATTGTATTTTCTATGTAAGCCATGAGTGAATTGTTTAAAAAATTAAAGGATTATGCGGATTCTGATTATCTTCCCATGCATATGCCGGGACATAAGCGCAGGCTGGGGAATATCGGAAATCCGTTTTTTATTGATATTACGGAGATCGAAGGCTTCGATAATTTGCATCATGCGGAAGGTATTCTTCTGGAGGAACAAAAGAAGGCTGCTGTTCTTTACGGGGCTGAGGAGACTCATTTTCTGGTAAATGGGAGTACCGGAGGTATCCTGGCTGCCGTCTCGGGCTGTACGTCCTTCGGGGGAAAGATCCTGATGGCAAGGAACAGCCACAAGTCTGCCTATCATGCCGCCATGTTGAGGGGGCTTCAGACAGTGTATATTTACCCGTCCGATCCGCCGGGATATCCACATTTTTCCGCAGAATGGGGGATAAACGGACAGATTCTGCCGGCGTCTGTGGAAAAAGCGCTGGAGGAGGAGAAAGGAATCCAGGCAGTATTTATTACTTCTCCTACTTATGACGGGGTAGTATCCGATGTAAGGTCCATAGCGCGGATTGTGCATGCCCATGGGATCCCGCTGATCGTGGATGAGGCGCACGGCGCGCATTTTCCTTTTTCGGATTATTTTCCGGAGGATTCTGTATCCTGCGGGGCCGATGTGGTGATTCACAGTGTACACAAGACACTTCCGGCACTGACACAGAGCGCGCTGATCCATATCAATGGATCTGCGGCAGACAGGGAGCGTATACGGCATTATCTGACTGTATATCAGAGCAGCAGCCCTTCTTATGTGCTTATGGCAGGAATTTCCCAATGTATGGAGTGGATCGGTTCCCACAGGCAGGAGTTTGACCGTTATGCGGGGAGACTTCAGACATGCAGAGAGCACCTTGAACAGATGAAGACTCTGCGTCTGGTTCAGTGTCCCGGTATGGACAGATCTAAAATTCTGATTTCTGTGAGGGATACGGAAATCAGTGGAAAGGAACTTCAGGATATCCTGCTTGAAAAATATCATGTGGAACTGGAGATGGCATGCAGTTCTTATGTGTGCGCATTATCTTCCGTGGCGGACAGAGAAGAAGATCTGCGAAGATTGACCCATGCGCTTCTGGATCTGGACGGCATCCTGAAGAGAATCTGCGGCCGACAGAAGAAAGTATACGCAAAAGATACCGTGATCCCGGCCATACAGAGGTGTACGCTGCTGCAGGCAGACGGCCGTACGAGGGAATATTGTAAACTGGAAAAAGCAGCAGGCAAAATCAGCGGGGACTTTGTCACTCTGTATCCGCCGGGAATACCGATTCTTGCGCCGGGAGAGCTGGCGGAAGAGCAGATACTGGAAAGAATAAACAGATATGTCCGGGAAGGTCTGGAAGTAGACGGAGTCCGGAACGGCCGGATTCTGGTATGGAAGGAGAGAAAAGATGGGTAAGATTTTCTGCCTTATGGGAAAGAGCGCTACCGGAAAAGATACGATATATAAAAGGCTGACAGAAGATCAGGAACTTTTGCTCCGCCGTCTGGTTCCCTACACCACGCGTCCTATCCGGGACGGCGAATCGGAAGGCAGAGAATACCATTTTGTAGATGAAGAAACGCTGGAGCGTCTGCAAAAAGCCGGAAAAGTGGTAGAACTGCGAGTATATGACACTGTCCAGGGACTCTGGAAATATTTTACGGTCTGTGATGACAATATGGATCTGGAACACCACTCCTACGCAGTAATCGGAACTCTGGAATCCTGGAACGCCATGCGGAACTATTTTGGACAGGACATCATGGTTCCAATCTACATAGAAGTAGAAGACGGCCTGAGACTCTCCCGTGCCCTGGAACGGGAACGGCAGCAGGAAGAACCGCATTACGCGGAACTGTGCAGAAGATTTCTGGCAGATCAGGAAGATTTTTCCGAAGAAAATCTGAAAAACGCCCATATCACACACCGTTTTCAAAATACCGATCTGCACACCTGCCTGGATGAAATAAAACTTTTCATACAAAACCAACCCATAGTATGATATAATGTCCAGGTAAGCAATGAGCAGTGCAGAAGACGGTAAAAACAGATTTTTCATGCTTGCATGAAAGAATCTGTTTTTGGCGGATTCTATAGGGCGAAGCCCGTGAGCGAGATGAAGCGAAGCGGAATCGAGCGCGCACTGCGGAGTAAAACCGCAGAAGACGGAAGCCAGACGCGTCATGCTTGCATGAGAGCGGCTGTTTTTGGCGGATTCTATAGGGCGAAGCCCGTGAGCGAGATGAAGCGAAGCGGAATCGAGCGCGCACTGCGGGGTAGAACCGCAGAAGACGAAAAGCAGACGAGTTATGCTTGCATAAAAGCGGTGCAGGGAGGTGAAGGAAATGCCAGGATTTTCGGATGTTCTGGGACATGAACAGACGATACAGCATATGAAAAATGCGATCAGGATGAACAAAGTATCGCATGCCTACATGATCAATGGAGAAAAGGGATCCGGGAAGAAGCTCCTGGCAGGTCTTTTCGCTCAGACCCTGCAATGTGAGGCGGGAGGAACAGAGCCGTGTATGCAGTGCCGTTCCTGTAAGCAGGCAGAGAGCCTGAATCAGCCGGATATTATAAGAATAACTCATGAGAAACCTAATACTATCAGTGTGGAGGATATCCGGGAGCAGCTGAACGGAGATATACAGATCAGGCCGTACAGCAGCCCGTATAAAGTTTATATAATAGATGAAGCTGATAAATTGTCAGTACAGGCACAGAACGCTCTTCTGAAAACCATAGAGGAACCGCCGTCTTACGCGGTGATTTTTTTACTTACTGAGAATGCGGGCACATTGCTGCCCACGATCCGTTCCAGATGTGTGCTGCTGGATTTGAAGCCGGTATCTTCTCAGATAATCAAGCGCTATCTGATGGAAGATCTGGAGATACCGGAATACCGGGCGGATATCTGTACAGCCTTTGCCCAGGGAAATGTGGGAAAGGCAAAAAGACTGGCTTTATCGGATAATTTTGGAGAGATGCTGGATCATGTCCTGCATGTGGTAAAATACATATCCGAGATGGAGGTCGGCGATCTGATCGAAGATTTGAAAAAAATCAGCGAATATAAGATGGAAATCAACGATTATCTGGATCTTCTGACCATATGGTACCGGGATGTACTTTTATTTAAGGCGACCAGGGATGCGGACAGTATGATATTCTCGGATGAACTGATAAGCATTCGAAAGAAAGCCAGCGAAAGTTCCTATGAGGGACTGGGACAGATTATAGAAGCATTGGATAAGGCAAAGCAGCGTCTGAAGGCGAATGTGAATTCTGACCATGAAGGAGAATTAGAATGACAAAAGTGATCGGTGTACGTTTTCGTACGGCGGGAAAGATTTATTATTTTTCACCGGGCAGACTGAAAGTCCGTTCGGGAGATCATGTGATCGTAGAGACTGCGAGAGGGATCGAATACGGATATGTGGTCATGGGTGTAAAAGAGGTAGAAGATGAGAAAGTCGTTCAGCCCCTGAAACCGGTGATCCGGTTGGCTACGCCCCAGGATGACCAGCAGTCAGAGACCAACAGGGAGAAAGAAAAAGAAGCATTTCGCATTTGTCTGGAAAAGATCCGCAAGCACGGGCTGGAAATGAAACTGATTGACGCGGAGTATACTTTTGATAACAATAAGGTTCTGTTTTATTTTACAGCGGATGGAAGGATCGATTTCCGGGAACTGGTAAAAGATCTGGCTTCCGTATTTAAGACCAGGATTGAACTGCGTCAGATCGGTGTGCGGGATGAGACGAAGATTCTGGGAGGTATCGGTATCTGCGGACGGGAGCTCTGCTGTCATACGCATCAATCGGAATTTCTTCCGGTATCCATTAAGATGGCGAAAGAACAGAATCTGTCTTTGAATCCGGCTAAGATTTCAGGGGTGTGCGGAAGGCTTATGTGCTGTCTGAAGCATGAACAGGAGACTTATGAAGAACTGAACAGCCGTCTGCCAGGAATCGGAGATATAGTGACCGCACGTGACGGCGTCAAAGGAGAAGTTAACTCGGTAAACGTACTGCGTCAGACTGTCAAAGTAATTGTTACACTGGAAAACGAAGAAAAAGAGATTCAGGAATATAAGGTGGACGAACTTCGTTTTAAACCGAGACGGAAGAAAGAAAAAAATAATAAAAATAAACATGGAAATCAGAATATCCAGCCAAATACGCAGGCGGAAGAAAAAGAACTGAAAGAACTGGAAGCTCTGGAACGTAAGGAAGGAAAGTCTAAGCTAAATGATAAATAACAGCGGAACTCTGTATCTGTGCGCGACACCTATCGGGAATCTGGAAGATATGACTTTTCGGGCAGTGAGGGTGCTGAAGGAAGCGGATCTGATCGCAGCGGAGGATACCAGAAACAGTATCCGTCTGCTGAACCATTTCGATATCCATACGCCGATGACCAGTTATCATGAATATAATCGAATTGAGAAGGGATATCATCTGGTGTCCCTTCTTTTGGAAGGGAAAAATATCGCTTTGATTACCGACGCAGGTACACCCGGGATCTCCGATCCTGGAGAAGACCTTGTAAGAATGTGCCGGGATGCCGGCATACCGGTTACTTCTGTGCCCGGGGCGTGTGCCTGCGTGAACGCTCTGATTATTTCAGGCCGGCCTACAAGGAGATTCTGCTTTGAGGCTTTTCTGCCTGCGGATAAAAAGGACAGGCGCAGGGTGCTTCGGGAGATTCAGGAAGAGACCCGTACAACGGTTATCTATGAAGCGCCTCACCGTCTGAGAAAGACACTGCAGGAACTTCTGGAAGTCCTGGGAGATCGAAGGCTCAGTATCTGCAGAGAACTGACCAAAAAATTTGAGACCGTTATGGAAACAACGTTGGAAGATGCGGTGCGTTTTTACGGGGAGCAGGAGCCGAGAGGGGAATATGTGCTGGTGCTGGAAGGACGGAGTCATGCCAGCATTGATGAAGAAGAACGAAGCCGCTTTGAGAATATGTCGGTTCAGGAACATGTAGAGATGTATGAGGAGCAAGGTCTGAACCGAAAAGATGCCATGAAACAGGCGGCGAAGGACAGAGGTGTATCAAAGAGAGATATCTACCGTTCCTTGCTGGAAGAAGATGGGGGAATGAAATGAAAAGGAATCTGTCTGTCTGGCTGACTGCTCTGGCAGTGGCTGTTGTCACATTTTTGCTTTGTTTTTTCCAGCCTTTGTATACGGTTGACAAGATGCTGGCGGATACGCTGTACCAGAGGCCGTCGGGCGCCAGTTCCAATATCCGGATTATCGCCATCGATGAGAAGACACTGGATGCTCTGGGGCCTTTTAATACCTGGAACAGGGATATTTCTGCCAGGCTGGTGGAAGCGCTGAGCGAAGATCCGGATGCCATGCCGGCAGTGATCGCGCTGGATATCCTCTATATCAGCGATATGGATCCGGATAGCGACGCGCGTTTCGCGGAGGCGTGCCGGAAGGCGGGAAATGTGATCACCGCCGCCAATCTGGTCTACGAGGAAGCGGTCCTGGATGACGGCCGGGGAGGACTCTATGTGGATCAGTCCCATATTGGCATGGTGGAAAAACCGTTCGAGGCCCTGGAAGAAGTGTCGAAATATGGTTTTGCCAATACGGTGCAGGATCAGGACGGCTATATCCGCCAGGCCATGGCATACGCGGATACGGAGGAAGGGACGGTTTACAGCCTGGCATGGCAGATCTACGCGGATTATATGGAATATCTGGGAGAAGAACCGCATATGCCGGAGCTTTACAGCGGCAGCCGGTTTGATTTTCTCTATTCAGGGAAAAGCGGAGCCTATGAGACGGTATCGCTGATTGACGTGCTGGAAGGACGGGTAGACGTCCGGACGTTTAAAGACTGTATCGTCATGGTCGGCGCTTACGCGCCGGGGATGCAGGACGCATACAATGTGGCGGTACAGAGAGGCGAGCAGATGTACGGGGTGGAGATTCACGCCAATATCGTGGATGCCCTGCTGCAGGGCAAGACCGCGCAGCCCGCGCCGGAGCTGCTTTCCTCCCTTGTAATGGCGGCAGCGGCAGCCGGATTTTTCCTGTTGATCCGGCGTATGAAAGTTCCGGCGGCAGCGGCGCTGCTGGCAGTGCTGATTGCCGCAGAGCTGCTGCTGGGAACCTGGCTTTCTTCCCGGGGATGGATTCTCCATCTGATCAGCCTTCCGCTGGTGCTGATCGTGGTCTATGCGGTACATATCATCTGGAACTACCTGCAGGAACGGAAACGGAGACAGGAAGTCGTCAATGCTTTCAAAAAATATGTGGCGCCCCAGGTAGTAGATAAAGTGTCAAAAGACGGGGAATTCCGTCTGGTACTGGGCGGAGAGAGCCGGCATATCGCCGTGCTGTTCGTGGATATCCGGGGATTTACATCCATGTCTGAAAGTATCCGGCCGGAAGAGGTTGTGGAGATCCTGAATGAGTATCTGGCGCTGACCACCCATTCTATCCTGAAAAACGGAGGTACGCTGGATAAATTTATCGGCGACGCGACGATGGCGGTTTTCAATGCTCCTTTTGATCTGGATGATTACATATACCGGGCGGTCTGTACGGCAAAGGATATCGCGGACGGGTCGGATGAACTGGAGCGGAAGCTGATGGAGCGTTTCGGCAGGAAGATCAGTTTTGGCATCGGCGTGAACTGCGGTCCGGCGGTCGTGGGCAATATCGGATGTGATTTCCGTATGGATTACACAGCCATCGGAGATACGGTAAATACCGCGTCCCGCCTGGAAGGAGCGGCAAAGAGCGGCCAGATCCTGATCAGCGAAGAGGTCTATGAGGCGGTCAAAGACCGTGTGGAAGCGGAGAAGATCGGAGTCATACCGCTGAAAGGCAAAAGCAATGGAATCCTGGTATACAGTCTGAATAAGATAACGGGGCGGGAAGCATGAAAGACAAGAATCTGAAAATCGGGAAAAAAAGCGTGCAGGCAGGGCTGGTCTTTGCCTGCACGCTGTGCGTTCTTTGCGTTCTGTTTCTGATCAGCGCCCTGATTCCCAGAGAAACGGTCAGAGAGAATATACTGACGTCCGCTTACCGGATGGAAGAGCAGGGAGAGCGTTATCTGCTGGAAGAGGGAAAGGAATGGACCCGTATGGACAATTACGCGGACGCGGAGTGGCTGAATATTCTCTACTCTCTGGATCCGGACCGCTCCTGGCAGACCATGTTTGAGTCTCCGATCTATGTGGATTTCGGAGGAGAGGAAGATTCACTGGTTCATGCATTGATCCTGCGGGTGGAACAGGAACTGGACGCCAATACGGTTTATGACCGCTACTGGCACGGCACGGTCATGCTGCTGCGGCCTCTTCTGGTATTTATGACGATGGAGCAGATCTACTGGTTCATGGCGATCGTCTTTGTCGTATTGTTTGTAATATTATGCGCTTTGCTGCTGAAGAGAGGATTTACGTGGCTGACCGTGATACTGGCCGTGCTGGTGATCCCCTGCGGACTGGAATATATACCGTTCTGCGCAGAGTACTGGTCCCCATGGCTGATATCTCTGGTGCTGATGATTTATATCCTGGCGCGCAGGCCCGGCTGGTGGGAAGGAAGTCTTCTGATGCTGGTGTCTGGGACGGCGGTGGCTTATATGGATTTCCTGACCACGGAGACGGTCGCTTTCGGGCTGCCGTTTCTGCTGCTGCTTCTTTTGTGGCAGCAGAGAGAACCCGGGAGGAAGGCAGGAGAATACTTTGCCTGTTTCGTCCGCTCCGGGCTTCTGTGGGCGGCAGGATACGGAGGCGCCCTGCTGGTGAAATGGGTCGGTTCTTCGATGCTGCTGGGAGACGACCGGATAGATTTTGCGCTGAACAGAGCTGCTTACTGGGACAGCGGATACGGAGAAGCAGATATTACCGGCACGGGCGGAATCCTGGATAATGTACGGATGCTGTTTCCATTCCGGGGTATATCTGACGATATGAATCTGCTGCTTCTCCTGATCGTCATACTGGGAGCGCTTTTCTGCTTTGTGTTTTTATTTCGGAAAAAACAGATCCCGTCGGTGTGTCCGGCGGTCTTCCTGATCGCGCTGGTACCGGTCCTGCGTTTTCTGACGCTTTCTTTTCACGTGAGTTATCACGCTTTTTTCACCTACCGTGCGCTGTATCTTACACTGGCGGCCCTGGCTGTGTGCGTGGGAAAAATGACGGACTGGGAGATGACGGGAAAATACATAAAGAAAATGTTGCGGATACCTTTCAGAAAATGACTTGTATAATTACAATTTATCTATTATTATGAAAATATATGTATGCATTTTATATGGGGTGGTGTGACAGATAATGAAAAAAAGAATAAAAGAACTGGCGGCCTTTTTGCTTGCAGTCTGTATGGCATTTGGCAGTGTCGGAGCGACAGGATATGCGGCAACAGAGGGCGAAGAGACAGATCCTGTCTCGGAGGAAGAAACGGATGGGCTGAACGCGGAAGAAGAGGCGGAAATCTCGGCGGAGGGCGGTCCGTATTATGTAGTGTATAATTATAATTATCCGGCTTCATCTGGTTTAACAGAAAAAAATAAAAAAGTAGAATTGCCCGCAGATGCGGAATCTTTTACGATAGGCGAAAACAGCGGCCGGGAAAATGTTGCGGGATATGAGTTTATAAATTGGGGCGGGTATACGTCAAATGTTTATACGGATGATAACTCAGTAGATTTGAATCAATTTATTACTGATGAAATAGAAGTAGCAAGCGGTACAGATACCGCATATTTGGAAGCCAATTGGAGCCAGATCATAACGGTGACTGTGGACGGAGAAGAAACCACTCCGGTTCTTGCAGGAAATTCCATATCTGCTCCTGTTGTTTCAGATCCGAAGTATACGGTCGAATGGAAATTAAATGGATCTGATTTTAGTTATGCATTCACTCCAGGACATTCAAAAACTGGGCATGTAACCGAACTTTCAACTCCGAATGCCTATAACATTACAAAGGGTAATCCTGTCGCGGCTTTTGTCTCTTACTGGACGCCGGTAAACGGAAAATTAATTCAGATTGTCAATTATACCGGTTCTTCCTTATCTTTTGACAGCGCTGCGGTAGATATCGGCGCTTCGTATCTGGTCGGAATCGTATCGGAAGATCTGGCGGAACTCAGCAGCGGCAAAACATCCGATGGAAAATACAGAATCCAGGTAAGTGCAGATAGTGTTCCGACGGATGCAGCAGGCTACAATTCATATGACGGAAAAGACAATGTGACTTATTATCAGATCACTCTGGAGCCGGACGATCTTCAGCGAATTGTCAGTTTGACTTTTCAGGGCGGATCAGATGTGGATTTTAAAGGCAGTGACGGGACTTCATATGGAAATGCATACACCGTTGCAGATACAGATGTGGCAGACGGCGCGACGATCGAAAGTATATTTAACGGAAC
>HHCFR05603__coassemble_1626_pt1 | contig 9883 bp, 8 predicted proteins | sample HHCFR05603__metabat2_low_PE_033 | metagenome-assembled genome bin HHCFR05603 | reverse complement strand
CCGGTTTTTGACAATGGAGCGGCGCTTTTTTCGGATACCAGAGGGGATTATCCGCTGAACCATAGTTTAGAGCAATGCTTTGATACAATTCAGGCAAAACCGTTTTCTACAGATTTTGATTTACAGCTGGATGCCTGCGATATGCTGGGGGGAGAATACCGGTTTCAGGCATGGTTTACAATGGAGGATGTAGAAAAAATTCTGCAGGAGTTTCAGGGTGTTTATGAAGACAGAATTTTGATAAGAGTACAGGAGACGATTCGTATGCAGATGCGAAAATACGCATATCTGTTTTTTGCCTTGTAAATCACCCGGCGATCGTTTATAATCGGATGAAGAGCCTTGAAAAGGTACAATTATAGGCAGCATGCCGGTATTTTAGATAGAAGGAGATACAAGTGATGAAGAGAGTACGGACAAGATTCGCGCCGAGTCCTACCGGACGTATGCACGTGGGAAACCTGCGTACGGCGCTGTATGCATATCTGATCGCGAAACATGAAGGGGGAGATTTTCTGCTGCGTATCGAGGATACGGACCAGGAGCGCTATGTGGAAGGCGCGGTGGATATCATTTACCGCACGCTGGAGAAAACCGGCCTGATCCATGACGAAGGTCCGGATAAGGACGGCGGCGTAGGTCCCTATGTACAGAGCGAACGCCAGGCGGCGGGGATCTATCTGGAATATGCAAAGAAACTGATCGAAAAAGGAGAAGCATATTACTGCTTCTGTGATAAAGAGCGTCTGGAAGGGCTGAAGCAGGAAGTGGCCGGCAAGGAGATCATGGTCTATGACAAGCACTGCCTGCATTTGAGCAAAGAAGAGGTAGAGGCGAAACTGGCAGCGGGCGTGCCCTATGTGATCCGGCAGAACAATCCGCAGACCGGGACGACCACGTTCCACGACGAGATTTACGGAGATATTACGGTGGATAATTCCGAGCTGGACGATATGATCCTGATCAAATCCGACGGATATCCTACTTACAATTTCGCCAATGTGGTAGACGACCATCTGATGGGTATCACCCATGTGGTGAGAGGAAATGAATATCTGTCCTCTTCGCCGAAATACAACCGTCTCTATGAAGCGTTCGGATGGGAAGTGCCGGTGTATGTACACTGTCCGCTGATCACAGACGAGAATCATAAGAAATTAAGCAAACGCTGCGGACATTCTTCCTATGAAGATTTGATCGAACAGGGATTCCTGACAGAGGCAGTGGTGAACTTTGTGGCGCTTCTGGGGTGGTCGCCGGAGGACAACCAGGAGATCATGTCCCTGCAGGAACTGATTGAAAAATTTGACTATCACCATATGAGCAAATCTCCGGCAGTGTTCGACTACGGAAAGCTGAAATGGATGAACGGCGAATACATCAAAGCCATGGATTTTGAAGCGTTTTATGAGCAGGCGCTCCCGATCATGAAAGAAGTGATCACGAAAGATTATGATTTCCGCAAGATCGCCCAGATGGTGAAAACACGCATCGAGATCTTCCCGGACATCAAGGATCTGATCGATTTCTTCGAGGAAGTGCCGGAGTATGACGTGTCCATGTATACACATAAAAAGATGAAGACCACACAGGAAACTTCCCTGACGGTTCTGAAAGAGGTGCTGCCGCTTTTGGAGGCGCAGGAAGATTACAGCAACGACGCGCTGTATTCCATGTTGAGCGCTTTTGTTGCGGAGAAAGGCTATAAGAATGGTTATGTGATGTGGCCGATCCGTACCGCCGCATCCGGGAAGCAGATGACGCCCTGCGGAGCAACTGAGATCCTGGAAATTATCGGCAAGGAGGAATCCATTGCCCGCATCAAGAAAGCGATCGAGAAATTGAGCTGAATTGTCTATGAGTTCTTTTACAAAATCACAGAGCATGGCGGTCCGTCATAAGGATGGACCGCTGCTCGTCCTTGCAGGCCCGGGTTCGGGCAAAACCACTGTCGTTACAAGAAGAGTGCAGTACCTTGTACAGGACTGCGGCATTTCTCCTTCCTCCATCCTGGTCATTACGTTTACCAAAGCGGCTGCAGGTGAGATGAAGGAGCGCTTTCTGCGCCTGATGGGAGAAGATCATACGACTGTGTCGTTCGGCACGTTCCACGCCGTTTTTTTCAGCATCCTGAAGCTTTCCTACGGATTTACGGCGGGAAATATCCTCCGGGAAGAGACCCGTTATCAGTATCTGAAGGAGACGGTGGAACGGCTGCGCCTGGAGATCGATGATGAAAATGAGTTTCTGTCGGGTATTTCGGCGGAGATCAGCCTTTTGAAGAATGAACGAATCTCGCCGGAGCATTATTTCTCTAGAAACTGCTCGGAGGAAATATTCCGAAAGATTTACGATGAGTTTGAAGAACGGAAGCGCAGGGCCAGGCTGATCGATTTTGACGATATGCTGGTCTATACCTGGGAACTGCTGTCCCAAAGACCGGATATCCTGTCCGCATGGCAGAAAAAATTTCAATACATTCTGGTGGACGAATTTCAGGATATTAACCAGATCCAGTATGATATTCTGAAACTGCTGGCAAAACCGGAGGACAATCTGTTTATTGTGGGAGACGACGACCAGTCGATTTACCGTTTCCGCGGTGCGAAGCCGGAGATCATGCTGAATTTCCAGAAAGATTATCCTTCGGCGGGGCAGGTGATCCTGAACGATAATTTCCGTTCCACGAAACAGATCGTGGAGTCGGCGGGACAGGTGATTCGCTGGAATAAAGTCAGATTTGCCAAAGAAATTCATGCCCGGGGAGGGGACGGACCTCCGGTGAAGACGCTGGAATTCCCGGATCAGCAGCAGGAGTGTCTCTTTCTTTTACGGGAACTGCAGCGGGCGAAACAGAATGGCGGAAAGTGGTCGGACACCGCAGTTTTGTATCGGACCAATACGCAGCCCCGGCTTCTGATTCAGAAATTGATGGAATACAATGTGCCTTTCCGGGTGCGGGATCAGATGCCGAATCTGTTTGAACACTGGATCGCGAAAAATCTGTTCTGCTATATCCGGCTGGCTATGGGATCCAACCTGCGCAGGGATCTTCTGCCGGTGCTGAACCGTCCCAAACGGTATCTGAACCGGGAATGCCTGGACGACGAGGTGATCTCCTGGGAACATATGCTGATGTATTACGAGGATAAAGGCTACGTATGTGACCGGATCGAGAAACTTCGTTATGACTTGAAAATGCTGGGCAGGATGGGGCCGTTTGCGGCGGTCAGTTATATCCGTCATGTAATCGGCTATGACGATTATCTGAGAGAGTACGCCCAGTTCCGCCGGATGAACGAGGAAGATCTGCTGGAAACGGCAAATGAACTGCAGGAGAGCGCGCGGCCGTTCAAGACTTACGACGAATGGTTTGATTACATAGAGAAATATAAAGAAGAGATGGAACAGATGCGCCGGCAACAGAGAGAAGTCAAAGATGGCGTCCAGCTTGCCACCATGCACAGCAGCAAGGGCCTGGAGTACGAACGGGTATTTATCCTGGACGCTGCGGAGGGGATCACGCCATACAAGAAGGCGGTGCTGGACGCAGATCTGGAAGAGGAACGGAGGATGTTCTATGTGGCCATGACCAGGGCGAAGAAAGAACTGACCATCTGTTATGCGAAGAAACAGTTCAGCCATGAGCTGAAGCCGTCCCGATTCCTGAGAGAACTGCGGGGCGAGGAGCCGGACGCTGCAGCGGCTGGAAAAACCCGAAAAAATCCCTTGGAAGATGAGATGGGAAGGATAAGGAGGAAATGATGGTAGAGCAGTATAAGACCGTATATGAAGGCGGTACCGGAGAGATCGTGGAGAAAAAATCCCGCTTTATTGCCAATGTGCGTCCGGTGGAAACAGAGGAAGAAGCGCTTGCTTTTATCGAAGAAATGAAGAAAAAATACTGGGATGCCCGCCACAATTGTTCCGCCTATATCCTTGGAGAACGCCAGGAACAGATGCGCTGCAGCGACGACGGGGAGCCGTCCCAGACGGCGGGAAAACCCATGATGGATGTGCTGGACGGAGCGGGCCTTACCAATACGGCAGTGGTTGTCACCCGTTATTTTGGAGGGACCCTTCTGGGGACCGGCGGATTGGTGCGCGCATATTCTGCGGCAGTCCAGGAAGGGCTGAAGAACAGCCGGATTATCACGAAATACTGGGGTACGGAACTCCTGGTGGGCACGGACTACAACGGAATCGGAAAGCTGCAGTACCTGTTCGGGCAGCGGCAGATTCCGATTCTGGACGCCGAGTATACGGACCAGGTGCAGTTTACTGTGCTGGTCCCGGTTTCCCGTGTGCAGGAAATCCGCAAAGCCGTAACGGAAGCCACCAGCGGACAGGCGACGGTGGAAGAAAAGAGAAATCTGTATTTTGCGGAAGTGGACGGGGAGTATGTGAGGTTTTAACTGATACAGACAGCGCCGCATGCTCAGGGGAGCATGCGGCGGCTGCCGGAAACAAATGTTTTATTTTCATATCTATAAAATATCTGCCGGAGTCAGTTCCGCGGCATAACCGAAGGCTTCTCCCAGCGCTGCCGCAGAATCCGGTTCCGTGCCGCTGAAATCGGAGCGGATCACTGCCAGATAAGCGCCTTCAAATGGAGCAAAACCATAGTAGATATTGGCGCCTCCTCCGCTGAGCCAGTATCCGTCTACAGGACCGAAGGGGGTAGACACATTCTGGCTGTCCTGCCCGGACTGTACCTCTACGCCCAGCATTTCCAGGATACTGGTGTACATAGATGAAATAGAGTCTGTATAAACGGACAGATTTGCCGCAGGTATCATGGCATAAGTGATTGTATCAAGGCCGGCATCATCCATGAAAGTAACGGTTTCTGCAGCGATTTCCGAAACTGTCATATTTTCCGGAGGAGCGATCCGGACAGCGTTCCCTGTGCTCTGGATGGCATAAGTTCCATCGCCCAGATCGGGGTCCAGCTCTGCCAGGGCTTCCTGGAAGGCGATGGCTTCATAGGCTTCTTCCGGTACTACAGGCAGTTCTTCCTGTTCAAAGGTAAGATTGGAGATAGTAAGCTGGTAGTCCGGCACGTGAATACTCAGATTATCTATTTGAGCGTCTTCGACGGCGAGTCCCAGCAGCTCTTCCATCCAATCGGAATTCTGGCTGAAGAACTCATCCATTCCCTCGATGGTACATTCCATCTGCACAGGCAAAAAGGTTTCCTGGTCTATGTACATTACAGTAGAGCCTTTGATACTGTCCAGGGATTCGGTGCTAAAGGAGCTGCCGAACTGCGGCAGTATAGATTCCATTGCAGTGAGAAAGGCTTCGCTGTCCGCCTGGGAAGAACTGTCCACATGCAGCACATAGACGTCTCTGCCGTTCAGGGAGGCGCTTTCTTCATCCAGCGTGATTCCTTCTGTGAAATGTGCGTCCCTCCATCGCTTTGCCCATGTTTTCCATCAGTTTCTCTTCCGTCATTTTTCCGCAGCCGGTGCACGCAAAGCAGACGGCTGCCGCCAGTATGGCGGGCATCATCAGTTTTTTCTCATAACTTTTCATAAGTATTCCCCTTTCCCGGACAGAATATCTGTCAGTATATAATTATTTTATCACGACTTATAAAGCTGTACCATAACCATGTATGTAAAGAATATGTAAAATCTAAATGAAATAAATGTAATATGTAAAAAACACGTAAAAAACAGGTGAACTTTAATTGACAGGCGTGTAAAGGAAATGTTAAACTTTTTAAAGAACAGGCTTTTTATGTAGAGAACAGGAGATACACATGAAGAGCCTTTTTGCGCGGGAAAAAATATCCGCATTTTACGAAGGGATGGAGGACCTGAAAAATGAGTATTTTTAATTTCCTGACATTATTCGGGGGCCTGGCGCTGTTCCTGTATGGAATGGAACTGATGGGTGCCGGCCTGGAACGCGCGTCAGGAGGAAAACTGGAAAAGATACTGGAAAATCTGACTTCGAATATTTTTAAAGCGGTACTGCTCGGAATGGGAGTCACGGCAGTGATACAAAGTTCATCTGCCACAACGGTCATGGTGGTCGGTTTTGTAAACAGTGGAATCATGCCGTTGTCCAGAGCAGTCGGCATCATTATGGGGGCTAATATAGGAACGACTGTAACTGCCTGGATACTGTCGCTGGCAGGGATCGAAAGCAGCAACATGTTTATCCAGCTGCTTAATCCCAATTCGTTTTCCCCGATTCTGGCAGTAATTGGTATCTGCCTGATTATGTTTTCCAAGAATGAAAAACATAAAGACATTGGAAATATTCTGATCGGCTTTACGATTCTGATGTTCGGCATGGACACTATGTCCGGCGCGGTGGAGCCCCTGGCAGATGTGCCTGCATTTACCAATATTTTGATCATGTTCTCCAATCCGGTGTTAGGTGTGCTGGCCGGCGCTGTTTTAACGGCAATCATTCAAAGTTCCAGCGCGTCCGTGGGTATTCTGCAGGCTCTGTGCATGACGGGATCTGTGAAATACGGTACTGCTCTGCCGATTATTATGGGACAGAATATCGGCACCTGTATTACGGCGATCCTGTCTTCGATCGGAGCAAACCGGAACGCCAAAAGAGCGGCCTGCATCCATCTGCTGTTTAATCTGATCGGAACGGTGCTTTTCCTGTCCGTATTTTATACGGTTAATCTTTTCGTGGATTTTGCATTTCTGGATCAAAGCGCAACTCCGGCCGGAATTGCAGTTATTCATACGACATTTAATGTGACGGTGACGCTGATACTGCTGCCGTTTAATAAAGTACTTGAGAAACTGGCGTATGTGATTATCCGGGTAACGGACGAAGAAAAGAATGAGACTCCGAAGCGGCTGGATATTCTGGACGAGCGTTTCCTGGAAATGCCGAATTACGCGCTGGAGCAGAGCAAGGTGGCATCCGTCACCATGTTCCGTGAAGCCAAAGAGTCTCTGGAGATGGCGGCGTCTCTGGTGGCGGAATACAGCCAGGAGGTGATGAACAAGGTCAGAAAGAGCGAGGATACGGTAGACGGCTATGAAGATCAGATCTGCAAATATCTTCTGACCATTTCCCGTAAGAACCTGGATGAAAGGGAAAGCCAGACTTTGTCGGTTCTTCTTTATTCTGCAACAGATATTGAGACGATCAGCGATATGGCGTGCAATATCGCTCTGGCATGTAAAAATCTGGCGGCCAAAAACAGCGAATTTTCGAATAAGGCGAAGAAAGAACTGCAGGTGGAGCAGGACGCTGTGGACAATATGATCGAAGCGACGATCAATATGTTTGAAGAACGCAGGGCGCAGGATGTATATGCGTATTACCGCGTGGTGAGCGAACTGGCCGCGGAGATGCAGGAACGCCATGTAGAACGTCTGAGACATAACGAGTGTACGGTGGATATGGGGATTGTCCTGACAGATATTATCAGCAGCTATGAAAGAATTGCCGACAAATGTATCAAGATCGCGGGATACCTGTCTCAGATGGGGAGCAAAGAACTGGAGATCCATGACCATGAGCATTTGCAGGAAAGGTCCGATTATCAGGAACTTTACCGCTCTTTAAGAGAAAGATATGCTCTTCCGTGACAATTTGCCGGAAATGATAAAAAATCGCTGGACGAAATGTGTGATTTATGAGAGAATAAAAACATATAAGGCCTCCCCAAAGGTCTGATATGATATTTTGAAAGGAGTTTCAAACAAATGATTTATTCACGTGAAGTAGAAGAAATGTGTCCGGTAGCTCAGGGCGTTCACCATGGCGCTGCTCCGATTCCGGAAGAGGCAAAGTGGGTACAGGCGAAAGAAGTGAAGGATATCTCCGGTTTCACTCATGGAATCGGCTGGTGTGCTCCGCAGCAGGGCGCATGTAAGCTTTCTCTGAATGTAAAAGAAGGTATCATTCAGGAGGCGCTGGTTGAGACGATCGGATGCTCCGGTATGACGCATTCCGCGGCTATGGCTTCCGAGATCCTTCCGGGGCTGACGGTGCTGGAAGCGCTGAATACCGACCTGGTCTGCGATGCGATCAACACCGCTATGAGAGAGCTGTTTTTACAGATCGTTTACGGACGTTCTCAGTCTGCATTCTCCGAGGATGGACTTGCAGTGGGGGCAGGTCTTGAGGACCTTGGAAAAGGACTTCGTTCCCAGGTTGGTACCATGTACGGAACTCTGGCAAAGGGACCGCGCTACCTGGAGATGGCAGAAGGTTATGTGACCGGTATCGCGCTGGATGCTGACGATCAGATCATCGGATATCAGTTCGTATCTCTTGGAAAAATGACCGATTTCATCAAAAATGGTGATGATCCGAATACTGCATGGGAAAAAGCAAAGGGTCAGTACGGCCGTGTGGCAGATGCAGTCAAGATCATTGATCCGCGTAAAGAGTAATTATCCAGGAGGTAGATAAAAATGGCATTATTTGAATCATATGAAAGACGTATTGATAAAATCAACGCTGTTCTGAACAGCTACGGCATCTCTTCCATCGAAGAGGCAGAGAAGATTACCAAAGACGCAGGTCTGGACGTATATGCACAGATTAAAGGCATCCAGCCGATCTGCTTTGAAAATGCATGCTGGGCTTACACTGTAGGTGCGGCTATTGCGATCAAGAAAGGCTGCAGAAAAGCGGCAGATGCGGCTGCAGCGATCGGTGAGGGACTTCAGGCATTCTGTATCCCGGGCTCCGTTGCAGATACCCGTAAAGTAGGTCTGGGACACGGCAACCTGGGCAAGATGCTTCTGGAAAAAGAGACCGAGTGCTTCGCATTCCTGGCAGGACATGAGTCCTTCGCGGCAGCAGAAGGCGCAATCGGTATCGCTGAGAAAGCAAATAAAGTCCGTCAGAAACCGCTCCGCGTAATCCTGAACGGTCTTGGAAAGGACGCTGCCCAGATCATCTCCCGTATCAATGGTTTCACTTATGTAGAGACCGAGTATGATCCGTATACCAACGAAGTAAAAGAGGTATTCCGCAAATCCTACTCTGAGGGACTCCGTGCGAAAGTAAACTGCTACGGTGCAAACAGCGTTCCGGAAGGCGTAGCGATCATGTGGAAAGAGAACGTAGATGTTTCCATCACCGGAAACTCCACGAACCCGACCCGTTTCCAGCATCCGGTAGCAGGTACATATAAGAAGGAGAGACTGGAAGCAGGCAAGAAGTACTTCTCCGTTGCATCCGGCGGCGGTACCGGACGTACGCTGCATCCGGACAACATGGCTGCAGGACCGGCTTCCTATGGTATGACCGATACCCTTGGCCGTATGCACTCCGATGCTCAGTTCGCAGGATCTTCCTCCGTACCGGCTCACGTAGAGATGATGGGTCTGATCGGCGCAGGAAACAACCCGATGGTTGGTATGACTGTGGCTGTGGCTGTTTCGATTGAAGAAGCGGCTAAGGCTGGAAAGTTCTAAGAAATCCCGTAAAATCAAGGGTTGTTCAGAGTGAAAAGCCTGTCAAATCCTTGTGAATCCTGCCTGATAATACACAGGTAGTACACAGGTAATACACAAGGAGAAACGGCGGTAATACACAAATTGAAGTATAAGAAAAGGCTATACCAGAATCAGAATGTTGATTTCCGGCATAGCCTTTTTCTATTTGATTTTCTGAATTTCCCGGTGCAAATCTTCTATGGTTCTGTGGGTGTAGGTCTTTTCTGTTATATCTTCAACCGCATGACCAACAATCAGTTTCAGAATATATTCGTTCATGTCGGCAGCCTTTGCTTTGGTAATGAACGTATGCCGGGTGTCATGGGGCTTATGGTTCATGTTCATACGCTTCATCACTTTATTGAACCGTCCCCGGTATTTGTCATATGTGAGAAAAGTTCCCTGCTGCCCGAATTCATCATTGAACAGATGGTCGCTGTGCA
>HHCFR05603__coassemble_1617_pt1 | contig 9924 bp, 8 predicted proteins | sample HHCFR05603__metabat2_low_PE_033 | metagenome-assembled genome bin HHCFR05603 | reverse complement strand
GTGCCAGGCTCCCGTGACCGCCGTATAATTCATCTGCAGTAAAGCCCCCGCTTCCGCCAGTTCTCCTGTCCGGCCGTCTTTCTCACGCAGGCAGCGGTAACGTTCCACATGAGCCAGTATCGGCAAATATCCTCTCTGGCGGATCTGACGGACGATCCGGTACAGCTCCGCGTAAGAAATGGAAGGATGAAACTCCATCAGCGTATACGGGCTGTCTGCCAGTGTCAGAATCTTCCCCTCGTCCAGCAGGTCCAGGACGCCGTCCATGTAGTAGATCTCCTGTCCCGGATAAATCTTCATGTCCGAATCTATCTGCTCTCTGGCCGCAGCCTCCAGTCTCCCGCAGACTTCCCGGACTCTGTCCGCCGTCCAGCTGCTCATGGAAGGATAATGCGGCGTTGCGACCAGTCTGCGGATGCCCTGGCGGAATGCCTGCCTCAGCATCTCCAGGCTCTCTTCTTCATCGGCAGCACCGTCATCCGCGCCGGGAAGGATATGGCAATGAATATCTGTGATATCTCTCATAGTCTTTGACCATGCTCCCTCCGTGTTATGACATAACCCATAATATGTCATAACTAATATACATTCATATAAAGTGTAAATATTCTTAACTCTTTTAGTACATTAATAATCTACCCCTTTTTCCTGCATTTTTCAAGTGAATATTGTAAATTACGCTATTTTTAGCAATTTTACTCAGAAGCGCAGCATAAGAACCCTCCTGTATATAAATGTGCCGAAAATCAGGAAGGTTCTATTTTTATGCATCTTATACAGATCTTTTCATTATGTTAACATTCGACGACATAATATGGGTTATGTCTCCCATATTCTACACAATCTGTTTTGTCTCTCTGTCTGTTGACGTCGACAGGCGTCCATCGTCCGCCAGCCCAACTCCAGCTGCCGCAGACACGCGTCCATATTTCCGGTCATCGTGTAACGCCTGGTAGTCTCCACACTGCTGTGTCCCAGGTAGTCTGCAAGCCGCACCAGATCATGTTCCTTCTCATAGTAACACCTGGCAAACAAGTGTCTTAAATTGTGCGGATATACCTTGCTTTTTACAATATCTGTTTTCTTGCAGAGGTTCTTCATCTCTGACCAGATATTGCGTCTGTCAACAGGGCGGCCGCTGCGGGTCACGAAAATACAGCCGCTCCGTATTCCTTCCCGTTCGCAATATTTCTCAAGAACCTTTTTCAATGACAGCGGGATCAGGATCGTGCGCGCCTTTCCCTTAGAACAAATCGTCACGATCTGTGACCGCAGTGCTTCCACCGTGATATATTTCAGCTCGCTCACACGGATTCCTGTAGAACCGATGGTCTGCAGCAGGCAGTACAGCCGTTTCCTTTTGCTGCGGGAAGCAGTTCTCACCAGTTCCTGATATTCATCCCGGTTCAGATCCTTCTGTACATCCCGGAACAGCTGTCTCTGCATACGGTATACCGATACGCAGCACGCCTTCATATCCATGTACCGCAGATATCCGTTTAACGCGGTCAACATGGAATTCGCGCTGCTGATCTTATATCTTTTCAGCAGATGCTCTTTGTACAGAATCACCTGCTCCCTGCTGATTTCTTCTTATTCTACTAAAATGGAATATGGAAATCAGAAGATCCGGACAAAAATGCACAAAAAAACCCCATCCGTCTCCGGACAGGGTCTTTTTCAGGCTTCCGCGTTCCCGGCGGCTGCTCTGTACGCTTCTTCAAAGAAATATTCCTGAGAATTCAGAGGTTCTTCTCCTTCTCCCCGCTCTACTCTCACATAATTGCCATCCGGCATCTGGATACGCGCTTTCACGTTGTCCCGGAGCATGATGCGGAACATATGGCGGATGCGTTCTTTCAGCGCCGGATCATAGATGGGTACGCCCACTTCCACCCGACGCAGCGTGTTGCGGGTCATGAAATCCGCGGAAGCAATATAGATCTTCTCCCGCTCCCCGCACCCGAAGATATAGATTCTGGAATGTTCCAGATACCTGCCGACGATGCTGATCACGCGGATATGGTCCGTCTTTCCCGGGATCCCGGACTGGACGCAGTTGATGCCCCGGATCACCATATCGGTCTTCACCCCCGCTTCGGACGCCTCGATCAGCTTGTCAATGATCTTTTTATCCGTCAGCGAATTGATTTTGACGCCGATGTAAGCTTCGCGGCCTTCTTTCGCTTCCCGGATCTCCTCGTCTATCATCTCCAGAATCCGGTTCTGCAGGCATCTGGGCGCTACCAGCAGATGTTCTGTTTTCTCCACCACATCCCCCAGAGAAAGCGCCTGGAATACCTGCGCCGCTTCCTGACCGATCTCCGGATTGGCCGTCATCAGCGACAGATCCGTGTAGAGACGCGCCGTCTTCTCATTGTAGTTCCCGGTACCGATCTGGGTAATATACTCAATCCGTCCTTCTTCTTTACGGGTGATCAGGCACAGCTTGGAATGCACTTTCAGACCGTCCAGGCCGTAGATCACATGGCATCCGGCGTCTTCCAGCCGTCTGGACCATTCAATATTATTCTCCTCGTCGAACCGCGCTTTCAGTTCTACCAGAACATCCACCTGTTTCCCGTTCTCCGCAGCTTCCACCAGAGCTTCCACCACCTTGCTGTCTTTGGCCAGGCGGTACAGAGTCATCCGTATAGATACGACCTTCGGATCGATCGCCGCTTCATGAAGCATGCTCAGGAAAGGTTTGATGCTCTCATAAGGATAGGACAGAAGGATATCCTTCTCCAGGATCTGAGGAATCACCGGTTCTCCATAGCGGACCATGGCGCTTCTCTGGGGCACCCGTTTCTGGAAGAAAAGCTCCGGCTTCCGCCGCAGGCTGTCCTGGATCTGGGACAGGAAAGACAGGTCCATGGGCGCTCCGGTGAGAAATACCTGCTCCTCTTTCAGCCCCAGCACCTGGCAGAGGCGCTCGATAATCCGCCCGTTCAGCTCTCTGGTCATCTCCAGACGTACCGGGCAGAGCTTCCGGCGCAGTTTCACCACTTCCGCCATATGGTCTCTGTAGTTCAGATCCTCGTCATAAATGCTGTCCGCGTCGATATCCGCATTGCGCGTCACGCGGATCAGAGACTTCTCTATGATCCGGTATTTTTTGAAAACTTTCGGCAGAAAATGCAGGATCAGATCCTCTGCCAGCATAAATGAACCCGGTCTGGACGGAATCGCGATCAGCCTCTCGAATGCGTCGCTGCCGCAGGGAATGATGGCGATCTTCTCTTTCTCTCCTTTGGTCTCCAATACCGCCACCGCGTAGATGCCCCGGTTGCGCAGGAAGGGAAACGGCTGTTTTCTTCCTACGATGATGGTAGACAGCAGGGGCTGAATCTCTCCGACGAAATAGCGTTCCAGATATTTGGCTTCTTCCTCGGACAGCGAAGCAAAACGAATCAGCCGGCTGCCCTGCTCCGCCACCTGTACCATCACATCCTCATAAGCCTGATCCCGCCGGTCCGCCAGCACATGGATACGCTGCAGCAGTGCGGCGATCTGTTCCCGGGCGGTCATATTTGTCTTATTTTCCCGTTCCTCTTCCTTCAGCAGCATCATATCGTGCAGAGAACCGATACGCACCATGAAGAATTCATCCAGGTTGCTCTGATAGATAGAAAGAAAACTCAGCCTTTCGCAGAGAGGAATGCTCTGGTCTTCCGCTTCCTCCAGTACCCGTTCATTAAATTTCAGCCAGGACAGTTCCCGGTTCTGATAACAAATCACTTCGTTCATGTTTGTCTCCTATAATATTTTCTTTTTCTTGAATATAAAGATACAGACGATCACCACCAGAATGCTGACAAGAATGATGACCGGGTATCCTCCATCCAGTTCCGGCATATCCTGGAAATTCATCCCATACCATCCGGTAATCAGGGTCAGCGGAAAGAAGATCGTGGATATCATAGTCAGAAACTGCATATTTTCGTTTTGTTTCGCGTCAATGACCGCCTGATAAGAATCCCTTACCTGCTGGGCATATTCCAGCAGATGGCTGGTGCGGTCCTTCAGCCGGTCCGCCCGGTCCGCCACTGTGCCGAAATACCGCAGCTGCTTCTTGGCAAAATAACGGTTCTCATTCTCTTCCAGATCCCGCCCCATATCCGCGATCTGATCATAGTAACCCCGGAGAGTCAGGAGCTGCTTGCGGATAGGCTGGATCCGGCTGCGGATGTCCTCCACATGTCCTTTGCCCGCCTGGTCTTCCATATCCATCAGTTCCCGTTCGTAATTCTCCAGCAGCACCGCGTCCTTCGAGATAAATTCCACCATGAAGTTATAGAGAAACCGTTCTCTGGTCTCCCCCTGATGGGCTTTTTTCCGTCGGATCCGCTCCACCAGACGTCTGGCAAAACCGTCATTGTCCGCCAGCACGATGTATTTATCCGTAATCACACAGGCGATCCGGTATCTGCTCCCCAGCACATCCAGCAGCCTGGGGATGGCAAACGTACCATACAGGCATTCCTGCTGCGCTTCCACTTTGCAGAAGCAGATCTCGGAAAGCGGGCTGTCGCTCTCCACGCTGATGGACAGCTCCTCCATCACCTGCGGGAACTGCGCCTCGGTGATCAGAAAAATCGCCGGAATCCCCGTCGTCAGCACGGTCTCCATATCTGTCTCTTCCATCTGGCTTCCCAACGTGTATATCATCTTGACGCTTTTCCTCCAGAAATCATATGCTCAATAAGTACACAAAAATTCCCCCGCCACGCGTTGTGCCGGGGGACATCCGTATACTTCCTGTGCCTTATTCGTTGTTGCTGTGTACGCCGGTCACTGAATATTCCACCCACTCCGCGATATTGACTGCATGGTCGCCAATCCGCTCAAAATATTTGGCAATCATCAGGATATCGATACAGCGCTCACCTTCCTCAGGGTTCTCAGCGATCAGCTGGATCAGCTCTTTCTTCACTTCCATGAAGAGGTCGTCCACGATGTCGTCCTCTTTCATCACCTGTCTTGCCAGCAGCAGATCCTTCTTTACAAAGGAATCGATGCTGTCGGTCAGCATGCGCATGGCCGCTTCCGCCATCTTGCGGATATGTACCTGCTGGGTGATATTGCTTCCCTCCAGGAATTTGGCGATATCCGCGATATCGGACGCCTGGTCGCCGATCCTTTCCATATCGGAAATCATCTTCAGCGCGGCGGAGATCGTTCTCAAGTCCCGCGCCACCGGCTGCTGCTGAAGCAGAAGCTTCATGCAGAGACTTTCGATATCCCTCTCCTTATGGTCGATCTCGTACTCTACCATAAAAGCTTTCTGTCTGGCCTGTTTGTCGGAATCCAGCAGCGCCGTGGTGGCGTCCGCGATAGCTTCCTTGCACATAGCTCCCAGTTCAATCAGGTCTTCGTTCAGCTGTTCCAGCTGCTGGTCAAATCTGTTTCTCATCTTCTTATTAACCAAACCTTCCTGTGATATAATCTTCGGTTCTCTTGTCCTTCGGCATAGAGAACAGTTTCTCCGTCTTGTCATACTCGATGACTTCTCCCAGCAGGAAGAATGCGGTGTTGTCGGAGATACGGGCCGCCTGCTGCATATTATGCGTTACCATGATGATCGTATAATCTTTTTTCAGTTCCAGCGCCAGATCCTCTACTTTGGAAGTAGAGATCGGGTCCAGAGCGGAAGTAGGCTCATCCATCAGGAGAACTTCCGGCTGTACCGCCAAGGCTCTGGCGATGCAGAGTCTCTGCTGCTGTCCGCCGGACATGCCCAGCGCGCTCTTTTTCAGACGGTCTTTTACTTCATCCCAGATCGCCGCGTCCCTCAGAGATTTCTCCACAATATCGTCCAGCTTCGCTTTGCTGCGGATGCCATGGGTGCGGGGGCCGTAAGCGATGTTGTCGTAAATACTCATGGGGAACGGGTTCGGTTTCTGGAACACCATGCCCACCTTCTTGCGCAGAAGATTCACGTCGATATTTTTATAGATATCCACGCCGTCCAGCGTCACCTCTCCGGTGATCTTACATCCCTCCACCAGGTCGTTCATCCTGTTCAGGGATTTCAGAAGCGTGGATTTCCCGCATCCGGACGGACCGATAAACGCGGTGATCTCCTTCTCCGGAATGTCCAGATTGACGTTCTTCAGGGCATGGAAATCACCATAATATAATTCCAGGTTTTTTATATTAAACTTTCCCATACTTAGCTCCTTGTAAATTTCTTGGCAATCAGGCTGGACAGACCGTTAATCAACAATACCATAACCAGCAGGACAACTGCCGTCGCATAGGCCTGCTCCATATACAGACCTTCGTTCAACAATGCATACATATGAATGGCAAGCGTACGTCCGGATGCCAGTACGTCCAGAATCGGGAAATTGCCGATCTGCGTGGTCGGGATACCCGCCACCGTACCTGCCGTATAAATCAGAGCCGCCGTCTCGCCGGTAATACGTCCGATACCCAGGATCACGCCCGCCAGAATACCCGGCATAGCGCTGGGCAGGATCACGACGAACACCGTCCGGAGACGTCCGGCGCCCAGTCCGAAGCTGCCTTCCCGGTAGGAGTCCGGAACCGCTTTCAGAGCTTCCTCCGTCGTTCTCATAATGGACGGAAGAATCATAATCGCCAGTGTAAACGCGCCGCTTAACATGGAATATCCCCATCCAAACGCCACGCCGAACATCAGGTATCCGAACAGGCCGTATACGATGGACGGGATACCTGACAGGGTCTCTGCCGTCGTGCGGACCACAGACACCAGCTTATTTCCTCTCCTTGCATACTCCACCAGATAGATAGCGGAAAAAATACCGACCGGCACCGCCAGCAGGAGAGACAGAATCGTCATCACAATCGTATTGATGATGGCCGGCATCATGGATACGTTCTCCGTAGTGTATTCCCACTCAAACAGCTTCGGGGAAAGATTCGGAATCCCCATGATCAGGATATAGGCGATCAGCGCTACCAGGACGCCGACTGTGATTGCCGCCGCCGCCCAGACTACGATGCGCAGCGCCATCTGCACAATTTTCTGTCTGCGGAGGCTTTCTGCTTCGCCTTGTTTCAGCAGAGCAGTCATATCTGTATTACTCATTTGTATCCCTCCGTTTCACCAGTGAGAACAACAGGTTGATAATCAGGATGAACACAAACAAAACCACGCCTGTCGCAATCAGTGCTTCTCTATGTAAACCTGCCGCGTAACCCATCTCCAGCACGATATTGGCAGTCAGCGTACGCACGCCTGCCAGAAGACTTCCGGGGATCACCGCCTGGTTGCCGGCCACCATGATCACAGCCATGGTCTCGCCGATCGCCCGGCCGATTCCCAGGATGACTCCGGCCATAATGCCGGATTTTGCCGCCGGGAGCACCGCACGGAACACGCTTCTTTCATGGGTATCGCCCAGAGCCAGAGCTCCTTCATAATAGCTTTCCGGGACCGCGCGGATCGCGCTCTCGGACACGCCGATAATCGTCGGCAGGATCATGATCCCAAGTAATATTGATGCTGTCAAAACACTTTTCCCACTCCCGCCGAAGATGTCCTGCATCAGCGGCACAATTACTACAAGACCAAAAAATCCATATACGATGGACGGGATACCCGCCATCAGCTCAATCATAGGTTTTAAAACGGGATAAATCTTTTTCGGACAGAACCTTGCCATGAATACCGCGCAGAGAATGCCGATGGGCACGCCGACGATAATGGCTCCGGCTGTCACATAAATACTTCCCACGATCATGGGGAAGATTCCATAGATATCGTTTAACGGCTTCCATCTCATGCCGCCCAGGAAATTCAGCGGTCCGATCTCGAAGATGGCCGGAATTCCATTGGCAAAAAGGAATATACAGATCAGGGCGACTGCCAGGATGGAAACACACGCGGCGCCTAAAAAGACGCCGTGCATGAGATTTTCTTTCAGATTCTTCATATTCTCTTCCTTACGTGTGTTCCCGAAAGATTACTGTACCTCGGACCAGTCGGTAATCTCTCCGGTATAGATCTGCATGATCTGCTCAGAGGTGATGTCGGTAAGCGGATTTTCCGGATTTACGATCACCGCGATACCATCCATAGCGATTACGGTAGGAGTCAGGCTTGCCAGCTCATCTTCATTCAGTTCACGGGAAGCCATACCGATATCATAAGTTCCGTCGATCGTAGAAGTCATACCGGTGGTAGAATCGCTCTGCTGTACCTCGATCGTCGCGTTCGGATTTACTGCCTGATAAGCCTCTGCCAGTTTCTCCATAACCGGGGTAACGGAAGAAGATCCGCCTACGGTGATAGTTCCTTCAGACTCGTCGCTGGTGAACGCGCCGGTGCTGCCCTGGCTTACATATCCGTCCTCGGAAACAACTGCCTGACCCTCATCGCTCATGATGAAGTTGATGAAGTCTGCCGCAACGCCCTCCGGTTCGCCGGCAGTCGCGATGTTGAACGGACGCGCTACTGCGTAGGAGCCATCCTGTACCGTCTCAACCGTCGCCTCTACTCCGTCCACATTCAGGGCTTTTACCATGCTGGTATCCAGAGAACCAAGGGATACATATCCGATCGCATTGGTGTTTCCTGCTACAGTAGTCATCATAACGGAGGTGCTGTTGGTGATCTCAGCGGTATCAACTGTCATGTCTACTTTGTTTCCGTCAGCATCTTTCTGCTCGATGCCCATCAGCTCGATGAAAGCGCCTCTGGTGCCGGAACCATCCTCACGGGACAGAACGGTGATCGCGCCGCTCATGGAACCGCCGGCCGCTTCTGTATCCTCAGCTGCTTCTTCCTCCGCAGGAGCTTCTTCTGCCGTCTCTTCCTCAGCAGCCGCATCCTCGGTTGTATCGGTCGTAGCCGTAGTATCTGTGGTGGTGTCGGAAGAACTGCTTCCGCATCCGATCACAGTCGTTGCCGTCATAGCAGCAAGCATAAGTACAACAATCGCTTTTTTCATAATAATTTTCTCTCCTTAAAAATGGTTTCAGATTTTACTCTGTTTTTTATGTACTCCTCAAGTACATACCTGATCATACAGGCCGAATGTAAAATCTAAAACCATCTTTAAGTAAAATATATGTAAAATCCATCGGAAACAGCGTTCCGAAATGTAAAATCCATTTCACATACAGCGTTTCTTTCCGATCTGCTGCCTGCACCAGAAAAACGCCGGAATCAGGAATATGTCCGCAAAAATCCATGCCATGGGATGCGCCATGCAGATCGCCGCGTAGCCCAAGAACGGCACCAGCACCGCCGAAGCCAATATTCTTGCGATCATCTCCATGACGCCGGAAACAATGGCAAAGATCGAGAATCCCATTCCCTGGATCGTAAACCGCACGGTATTCACCAGCGTCAGCAGACAGTAGCCGCCCGTGCAGAACAGCAGAAATTCATAAGAATATTCGATGATCTGCGCTTCCGCGGCATCCACAAACAGCAGCGTCAGCTGGCGGCCTCCCAGAAGAGCAATCAGAAAACAGATCAGAGATGCCCCGAAGCCGATCAGGGATGCAGAAAGCAGTCCTTTCCCGATCCGGTCCAGTTTGCCGGCCCCCATATTCTGTCCCGTATAGGGAGCCATGGTCTGCCCCAGCGCTTCCACCGGGCAGGAGATGAAAGCGTTATTTTTCTGGGCTGCCGTGACCCCTGCCACCACTGCCGCTCCCAGGCCGTTGACAGCCGCCTGGACCACCAGCGTTCCGATCGCGGTCACCGAATACTGCAGACCCATAGGTATCCCGATCAGACAGAGTCTCTTCATATAAGAAAGCTCCGGCTTCCACTCTTCTCTGGTTCCCCGAAGAACGGGATATTTCTTCCACATATAGAAAAGGCAGATCACGCCGGATACCCCCTGAGAGATCACCGTGGCCAGCGCGGGGCCTTCCACGCTCATATCCAATAACCGGATCGAGACAATGTCCAGGGCAATA
>HHCFR05603__coassemble_1497_pt1 | contig 10792 bp, 9 predicted proteins | sample HHCFR05603__metabat2_low_PE_033 | metagenome-assembled genome bin HHCFR05603 | reverse complement strand
AGTGCGGATACCAGAAGATGGAATGTATCCATAAAAATTAAATCCCATGAATTGGTATATCGGAAGCTGTAGCCGAACACCAGAAAAAATGCGGTCAGTGCCGCCGGTATCCGGTATGCCCACCTGGAAATCTGCGTATCCCATTCTTCTCCGGCTTTTTGAAAAAAGAAAAAAATAAAAAAAGCAAGCAGCGCATCCCGATAGGTAAACACCGGAAGCAGATACTCCAATTTTTTTATGTTTCCCGCCAGCAGATTCCAGAAACCGCCTGCAGCCGCTTCGGCGCTGATCTCACTCAGATCTGTATTCAGCGATATCATCAGCGCGAAACAGGCAAAAACAGCATAGATCCAGTTTCTCTGCCTGCCGATACATTGGCCCAGCTTTTTCAACATATTCCCATCCTTTCCAACTCCCGGATCACCCCGTCTTCCTCCACAGATTCACAGACCCGGTCAGCAATCTTTTTCACTTTTTCATCCGCGTTCCCCATAGCGACTCCCACTTCTGCCATTTCAATCATCTGATAATCGTTCATGCTGTCTCCAAAAGCTATCGTGTCTTTGATATCTGCTTTCAGAAGGTCCGCCGTCCGCCGTACCGCCGTACCTTTATTGTCTTTCAGCGAGATCAGCTCCCCGTTGAAGAAATCACCTGATCCGGTCTGGAACAGCGCCATATAAAAATCATCTTTTAACTCTGATTCCAGCTTTTCCAGATATTCTTTTCCCCACAACATAAAAGTCACTTTGGGGATCGGCGTCTGATCCGGATCCCACTCCTCGAAGCTCCGGACATTCTTTTTCTGCCGGAAGAAATTTCTCCATCGTACCATCTCAGGATTAAGATCTTCGGACGCCACCTGATCCAACAGCAGCTTTCTTCCATAGCCGCATACATACATGTGGTCATAGCCTTCCAGCACATAAACCGCTCCAAATCCTTCCAGGAGCCTGCTGGCCTTCCGGATCTGCTCCACTTCCAGAGAACCGCGGTAGACATTCTGTCCATGAATCCAGATATCGCTTCCGGCGCTGGCGATCACCCCGTCCCATGTCAGATCGTCCAGTTCCGCGGGCAGCACCGACACAGCTCTCCCTGTACAGATAAAGATCTGATGCCCCCGGTTGCGGGCCCTCCGGAGTCCTTCCATAACCTCCCGACGGACAACCATTCCCGGGATCAGAATTGTCCCGTCAATATCCAGAAATATCAATTTCCGTTCCATTTTTCTCTCCTTTATCACTGCATACGGGAAAAGATCCGATAGTAAAAAGTAAAGAATATCTTTGTGACCAGATAGCAGCTAAACGCCATCCCGTGTTTCATCATAAAAATATAAAGCCTGACAGATAATCCTATCCTGTCCATCGTATGATTCCGCAGCGCCTCCTGCACGGAAGCATCCCGGAACATGGCACTTACATTTTCCAATACTTTTCCCAACTGCCATAACCGCCAGACTCAGGAAATCGTTGCGGATCTGAGGCCGGAAATCATAGACTCCTTTTTCGTCAGAGATCTTCTCCATCCGTTCGCGAAGCAGTTTAATCTTTTGAAGATATGCCGGATCGTGTCCGCCAGTCATAGAAGCCATATTGTACCAGTAATGGTACGGATAATAATCCGGGACCGCGCAGACCCCCCGGGCATCCAGCACTGCGGCGAAGACCATCTGCAGGTCCTCTCCTACCGTCACCCGTTCATCCCACAGATCCAGGTTGCGCTCCACCAGTTCTCTCCGGAACAGCTTTGTCACACGGGAAGGCTGGATCGTTCTCCCGATAAAACTTCCGTCATTCAAAAGGACCGGAAAAAGAGCTTTCAGATCCGCCCTGTCATAAAACGGCTTCTCCATCCGGTTCGTCTCCCGGCGGGGAGGATATCCCGGATCCGCGTAGTCAAAAACCAGCCCCGCCATGGCGATATCCGCATCTTTTTCCTCCAATGCTCCCGCCAGCCGCTCATACATGTCCGGATCGATCCAGTCGTCGCTGTCCACAAAACCCAACAGCGCTCCTTCCGCATGACGCACTCCTTCTTTCCATGCGGAAGTAAGTCCTCCGTTCCTTTTGTGTATGGTCCGGATATTGGAAAATCTCCTGCTGTAGTCGTCGCAGATCGCCGGACAGCTATCCGGCGATCCGTCGTCCACCAATATTATTTCTATATTTTCATATGTCTGCGCCAGAATACTTTCCACACAGCGTCCCAGCACTTTTTCCACGCCGTAAACCGGCACAATTACACTGATCTTTTCTTTCATCCCGGCTCCTGTATCCTGCTCAGAATTTTTTGATAGACTCCCGGTGAAATACGAAACAGCCGGTACCCCGTCCGTGTTTTCCAGGGAAGCTTGCGGATGAACGCCGCTCCGTCCTTCTGATATTTCTGCAGGCGTTTTTTTAAGTCAGCCTGCAGCGTCTTTGAGCTCTCCACATCCTCCGTACAGCGAAAATAAAAAGTGATGCATGCGTCGCATAGCTTTCTGTACGCCGCCGGAAGCAGATTTTCATATCCGTGATCCGCGAAAAAGCAGATCCTCTCCTCATGGGCAGTCATCCAGTCCAGTCTTTTCCGCGAAAACACCGCCGTAATGCTCCCTGCATTTCCTGTGTAGTATCCATACAACGCGCGATCCAGAAAAGCCAGTTTTTTCCCTGCATGGAATAACCGGTATGTCGTTGCCTCATCTTCGTGAACCCTGCCTTCCGGATATCGGATACCGTCAAATAAATCCTTTCGGTATAGTTTGTTCCATGCCACAACAAAACAAGTCGCTTCTTCTTCCGGACCGTAGAGCTGGGTCATCAGGCTCTCTCCCCGATAGATTTTCCAGACCTGATTTTCTCTTTCCCAAAGTCTTTCTCCCTGTACATAAGAAAACCTGCACTGCGCAATCGGACACCCGGTCTCCTCTGCAAGCGTGTATAAAGATTCGATAAAGTCCTCCGTTACATAATCGTCCGAATCCACGAATGCCAGATATTCGCCTGCTGCCGCGTCGATTCCCGCATTCCGCGCTCCCGAGAGTCCTCTGTTTTCTTGATGAATAACCCGGATCCTCACATCTCTGGCCGCATATTTCTCACAAATCTCCGGACAGTGATCCGGAGATCCGTCATCCACCAGAATAATCTCCAGATTTTCATAAGTCTGCGCCCTCAGACTGTCCACACATCTTGGCAGAAATTCTTCCACCCGGTAAACAGGCACAATTACACTGATCAAAGGTTTCATCTCTGTCTCCTCCTGCGCATTTCATGTACAATCGTCACCACTGCACGGCGAAGCACACATAAAGCATACACGGTGCGCGGCATATCCCGTTTCAGAAAAAACCACAGAATCCGGTAATCCGGCAGCGAAAGACATGCTTCCTTACCTCTCTGCCTCACCCAGGAATCTCCGGCACACATATGAATGTATTCTCTTTTTTCTTTCAAACTCAGACTGCGGTCCGTCGGCAATTTCTCACATTCATCCAGAATCTCGTTCATATATCGGGTAAAAATTCTTCCATCCGGTCTGGTCTTCCACCGTTCTTCGTAGAAATGTTCCGTCTCCCGACATACCATTTTCGCCAGTTCCAGACGGTCTTCCCTCTTTCGGGAAGAAAGAGTCGTTTTCTGCTCTTCCTGTATATAAAAACAAAGAGCTTCCGGAACCACTGTGATTTTCCGGCATCTTCTCAGATACTCCAGGTTAAAGAGCAGATCTTCTCCCAGGCTGAGATCTGTATCGAATTTGCCCAGCCATTCTCTGCGGAAAAGCTTGTTCCAGGGCATATTCAGATAACTCTTTTCATACAGAGAGAGAAACGGCTCCGCAAAAGCTTCCATTGCCCAGGTTCCGGACAGCTCCGGAACTTTCCTGATATCCGTTCCGTCATACAGATGGTGAAACCCGCATAATACCAGATCGCTGTCCTCCAGCCGCTGCGCGGAGGCCATCTTTTCCAGATAAACTGGTTCCACATAATCGTCGCTGTCCGTAAACAGCAAGAATTCTCCCCGCGCGGCACCAATTCCCGCATTTCTGGCCGCGGACACGCCCGCGTTTGTCTGATGTATTACACGGATCCTGGAATCCCCACCGGCCAGTTCTTCACATTTATCGCCGCTTCCGTCCGTGGAACCGTCGTCTACCAGAATCAGTTCCAGATCACTTCTCGATTGTCCCAGCCAGGAAGCCACACATCTTTCCAGCGTATCCAGAGCCTGATAGACCGGAATCACCACGCTGAACCTCACATCTTCATTCATTATACCATCGTCACCTGTTTTATCACATACATAAGGGTCAGGAGCTGCCCTGTCACGGCAGCGGACACAATTCCTCTGTCGATCCTGCGCCTGAGCAGAATAAATTTGTTTTTGCACGCAGTCAGCAGGACCAGCATAAACGGCAGGAAATATCTTCCCTGAACTCCCTCGATAGACACATACCCCATAGGCGTCCACTGAAGCAGCATCCCCAGAAGAATCAATCCTGTACTTCCCGCACACAGCAGAAACATCCATGCACGCTGTCCCTTGCAAATCTGTATCTGGCTTCCTTCCGTGTCGCAGACAGACAGGAACAACAGGAACCAGAACAGCAGAACCACTATCACGGACGTCTCGATCTCTACCCATCCCAGCTGATATCCGACCAGAGACTCCAGATAAAATCCGCCTTTGTCAAAAACAGTATTGACCAGCATATAAACCAGTTCTATCGGATCGTTCAGAAAATATCCCAGCGTATAACCAGTCAGATATTCCGCTCCTCCCCCGGTCTCCACCACGCTGGTCTGCGCTGTCGTCGCCATAATCCCGGTCACTACGCTCAGGTTTCTCATAAGGAATCCCACCAGAGGAATTCCCAGCAGCGCAATCATGGCCATGCCTTTTTCCTTTTTGCCCCGGTAACGTACCACAGGAATCAGCAACGGAAGGAGCGCCAGCGGAAAATAGCTTCCGCTTTTGCAGTATATCAGGAACAGGGCCGCGAGTTCCATCAATATCATCTGTTGTCCGCTTATCTTCTCTTCCGCAAATATGGCCCGGATACACAGACAGCTATAGAAAAATACAATTCCGTGAACCATGGCGTCATGGGAAAATGAAGTGCACTGCTGCATATTAACCGGCAGAAGCGCAAGCACAAAAAGCGTTGTCTTGCCGAACGGAAGTCTTCTCATCCCTGCCCAGGTCAGGAAAGCAAACGCGGCAAGATTCAGATGCCGGGCCAGCAGCAGCATAGGAACTGTTCCCCATCCCAGAAGACGCGCCAGTGTCATCCCCGCCACTGCGGGCAGATACAGAAGGATACTTCCCTCAATATTGCTGTTTACTTCCGCCTCCACCATAGTATCATCCGACACTTTGGAAAACATGCCATGATAAATATTCCGGTAATTCCGAAACGACGGCGAGGAAGTAAACTCCATCTCCGCGTCATCCGCCCGCTTCAGACATGCGGTGTCTCCAAGGGATTCATATCCCAGCACATCGTTGCTGTAACGGTATGCCATATCGATGTGTTTCTCTTCGTCCGGCACCATATACGGCGTCAGCATCACATTGTATATAAGGCCGAAGAACAGCACTGTCACCAGGAAAACCGTTTCCAGACGCGCCTTTTTCACAAAGGTCACATACCAGAAAACACACAGGAATCCTTCCACTCCCAGGAACATGAAAAAGAAAAATCTTTTGAGGAATATATTAAAATACAGATACGCTCTTACACAGATTCCCTCGCTGCTGCTCATGATCTGAAGACCGCTGTCCCAAAGCTCTTCCGAGAAAGTCAAATCAATGCGGTATTCATGATCAGACACCCCGCTCTGCGAATTTTCAAACAGCAATCCCACATATTCTCCCGAAATAAACTGGGAGGCCTGAATATCTGTCTCACACAGGACTTGTCCCAGGGTCAGGTCCGTCACGACCGCATGCATGCTTCCCTGGTCCAGGGTTACTCCGTCCTCCAGATAAAACCTTACGCCAAGCCCGGTCAGCAGTTCCTCCCCCGGTTTCACCTTCTGACTCACCACAGATGTGGCTTCTGTCACCGGTATCAGCTCGCCGTCCGCCTCCAGAACCGTTACCTGTTCTGTAGTATTCTGGGCAATCCGGATTCTGGTATCATACAGATAATAAAAAAGCAGGGCCCCCAATACCACTATACATAACAATCCTGCTGCCTGCCGTCTGTTCGGTCTGGGAAATCTTTCTCCGTCTTCCGGCGATTTCTGTCCTTTTTCCTTTCGGAATGAAAAACCGTTCGCCGCGTAAACTCCGAGACCTCCCAGCAGCAGAAGCACGCCCACAGCCAGAGGCTGCCAGACGCGGTGAATCCGCACCGTATAAGTCAGATTATATACAAGACTTTTTTCCTGTCTGACACCATCCAGATATGCTTCTCCCGGCGTCACGGTATTCTCGTTGAACCAAAGAGAAGGACCTCTCGCAGCCGCGTCTGAACTTATGCATACCCTCAGTTCTTCCGGCGGAGTATCCAATTGCACTGACAGGAACTGCACGTCCCCTATCTCTGACAGGAGAAAATCCCTCCCTCCGATGACAGTGTCTCCGTCAAATGCCATGATCCGGAGATATCCCTCCGTAAACTGATACCCTCCGGATGAAAAGAAAAACCCGATCTCTTCCGCCGTATCCGCAGGGGGCTCCAACACAAATTCCAGAACCCTGCCTGCTGTCAGTTCTTCTGTTCTGCTGACCATATTCGCCTGATTTGCCCCTTCCAGCCCCAGAGATCTGGCGCTGGTCACCGGATACGCGATCCCTGCCGCCGTGATCAGCAGACAGCAGACAGCCCATATCAGTAAATGCTTTTTACCCATGCAAGACTCCTTACATAAATTTCTTTTTAAGCAAAAGACAGGGCTTTGCCGCCAGAGCAGCAGAACCCCGCTTTATTCAGTCTATTCTTCTGTTCTCACCAGACGCACCGTGATCTCAGGAGTATCCGAACATGTATAACCGTCCGGAATCGTTACCGTCACCGGCACCGTATATGATCCGGCTCTTGTACAATCTGCCAGATCTGCAGTAAGCTGGATACTGTCCTGTGTCAACGCGGCCAGATCCGCCGGCAGGCCGCTGACCTGTATCGTCACATCCCCGCTGTCTTCCGCATCCAGTTCCAGTCCTTCCTGTATATTGGCGAAATGAATCTGTCCCGGGACGAATGTATAACTTGTGGTCTCATACGGTATGATTTCCATCCGTACCACAATTTCCCTCTCATTCTCATCCGGAATCCGGATCCCGTCAGGCAGATACTGACTGATGTCCACCGTCTGCTCCACGCTTCCGGTCTGTCCGTCCGGATTCAGCGCCTCCGCCGGAATATCCAGATTCAGTATCGGCCGGATATTAGACTGTTCCCCTGCGATCGTCACCGTCTGAGGAGTATAGGAAATAGCCGACAGTCCATAGCCTTCCGGCGCCGCCTGGCTTACGTCAAAGCTGATCCCCACTTCCTTTGTATTCAGGGTCGTCACCGTCACCTGGAACGGCTGATCTTTCTCCGCGTATTCCAGATAAGTGTCATCCATCTCGTCTCCATTTCCATCGATCAGTTTCAGCGTGCAGGTGCGCACCGCCGTTCCTGTGATCCCGGCGATATTGACTTCGGCAACCACTTCCCGGATTTCATCCACGGTAGATTTCGGACCGGTGATCTCCACCACCGTCTGTTCCGGAGTCAGCGTACCTACTTCCAGTCCGTCGCTGGGTTCGTTGGTATATCTGGTCGTCACTTTAAACTGCTCTGTCACCGACTCTTCGATGCTGACCAGCACATTGGAACGGCTCTGGTCTATGCGCTCGATGGCATCTTCCGTACGTGCGTTTCCTCCCACATAGCTCACAGAAATGCTCACCATGCTGTCATACCGCAGATCCTTCTGCACATCTGCCGTCGCCCTGAAATCTGATGCCTGAAGGCGCCCCGCCACAGAGGTGCGGGCATATACCGTCAGATCTACGGTATCCGTACCTTCCACAACCCGATATACCTGCCCCTGATCCGCAAGTATATCCGCATTAACAATGTCAACTTTTATGTTTCTGAAAGAAACGTCTGTTATGGGATCATCGATATTTACCACAATCAGCCACAGAACCATGGCTGCCGCTACGGAAAGCAATTTCAGCAGCAGGTTATTGAGCAGTTTTGTCTTCATGTCCGCCACGTCCTTTCCACAGTCTGAGCACCTTTCTTTTTTTCTCTCCCGTCTTCGCCTGAAGGGCGCGAAGCTGTTCCCTGAGCTGTTCCTGATTGAGGTTGCGAAGCAGACGCCCGCTTTTTGCCACAGAAACGGATCCCGTTTCCTCAGACACCACAACCGTCAGAGAATCGCTGACTTCGCTCACCCCTACGGCAGCCCGGTGTCTCGTTCCCAGTTCCTTACTCAGAGTCATATTGTCTGATAAAGGCAGATAACAGGTGGCAGAACGGACTCTGTTTCCTGCCAGAATCACCGCTCCGTCATGCAGCGGTGTGTTTTTTTCAAAAATATTCAGAAGAAGCTGACTGGACACAAGAGAATCCAGCGAGATTCCTGTTCTGTCGTATTCCTGCAGGCTCACACTTTGTTCGATTACTATAAGCGCGCCTGTTCTTGCCTTGCCCATCTCAAAACAGGCTTTGACCAGTTCCGACACCGTTCGATCCGTCATCCCTTCCCCCGCTGTTTTGGGGCTGTCAAACGGAACAATCGTTGTAAGTATATTTTTTTCTCCCAGCTGTTCCAGCGCACGCCGAAGCTCCGGCTGAAACACGATGATCAGCGCTGTGATACCAAGACTGAAAAAATTCTTCGCAATCCACAGAATTGTGTCCATGTGAAAAATTGCCGCCACTGCCAGAAGTGCAAGCACCACCGCAAATCCTTTCAGCAGCGTCCAGGCCCGCGTCGATTTGATCCAGATCATGATCTGATATATGATAAAAGACAGGATAACAATCTCCGCCACATCCGTCCAGGTGACGTTCAGTGTATTCCAGTCCAGGTATTGCCTTATTTGATCCAGACTCATTGTCCCACATCCTTTCTCAGGCAGTCTCTGCGATATGGCTGTCAGCGTCTGCGGCGGGCATTTCTTCCGCCGGAACTGATCTTTTTCACTTTCTTCTCCGGTATGGCGATCGACATTTTGGGCACCGCTTTCACATAATAATAATACTCGTCGTCTTCAAACTGTGTATATTCTGTACGTGAATAGTCCACACTGAATACAAAAAACTCCACTGCCACGGCAATCGCCAGAGCCACCAGCGTTCCCAGCACCAGCGGGAGAATCTCTATGGAGATCGACATTATCAGTGAACCTACCAGAAACAGCACGACATTCACCACAGCCCCGGCTCCAATCGCCAGATACCATGCGTAATCCATACTCATCCGCCGAATAGCGTAGACGACCATGAGCGTCACCGCGAATACCAGAATCGTCAGCAGAACCGTCTTATTATTCAGAATATTTTCCACCAGGTAAGCAAGACGTGAAACCACTTCTTCCGACTCAGGGTTCGTCAGCATCGTAGTATTATTCTTCATATAGAAAATCAGATAATAAATCACCGTTCCGCATGCCACCGGCACCGCGCATACCGGACCTCCCAAAAGGCCCATCACCAGCGGAACCACATACGGAATATTCAGAAAAAACGCCAGCGGTGTTATCACCAGCACATAGCCGTATCCCGGCGCCACCCGAAAGTATAACGCATACATAATAAAAAGCAGTCCTGCCGCCATAGCGAACACCTCAATGGACAGCGCGAAAGCATGCAGGCAGATCAGCAGCGCTCCAAATAATGCGATCAAATTTACGGGAAGAAAAGCGCATAGCAGCGCCAGCAAAAGAGAAACTGCCGGTCCTGCGGCCCTTTCCATAAACCCGATCTGACCGTTGATCGTAAAAAACACAGCCAGCGCCAGGAGAAATTTCAGAACCGGAATAATGTAAGTATCGAATTTGGAATAAAATAATTTCAAATGCTGTTTTAATTCTAACAATGATGTCATGTTACGTTTCCTCCGTCATATTTCCCGGAGCCGGGTTTTTTTCCTCCTGCTCGTAAATCTCCAATATCTTCTGGAGCAGGCGTCCATAGGATGCCGCGCATTTTTTGGCTGTTGTGTAACGAAAAGAACAGACCCCGTACAGAATACAGGAATAAACCGCCACAGCGCAGACGTACAGCAATATCCATGTCAGGCCAAAATTTCTCAAATCCATCTTATGGAGATTATCCAGCAAATATTCCATGTTGCAGAACGCCCATAACGCCGCGCAAAGCCCAAAGCTGACCGTAGCAAAAAACCAGCCGGAAAGAAGCTGAAGGCTGATATAATCATGCCGGAAATACCCGGCAATTTTTAACTTTTTCTTTGTCTCTTTTGCCTCGCACAAAGAGGCCTTCGTCATCAATACCACTTTTTCCTCATTAATCATCTCATTTACATCATAGTATAACACAATTAATTGCCTCTTCCAACACAAATGCACAAAAAATATACGGAATCGGCCCCTCCCTCCCGGAGTATCCGGGCTGCTTCGTCTACGGTGCTTCCGGTTGTATAAATATCGTCTATCAATATCACATTTTTATAAGGAAGAGTTCCTTTTCCAAGCGAGAAAGCCCCTTTCAGATTGGCTGCTCTTTCTTCCCGGTTCAGTTCCTTCTGTACACGGGTCTTCTTTACCCTGAACAAAACCCCGGCATCCGCAGGAATACCTGTCCTCTTAGACAGTTCGCGCGCAAGAAG
>HHCFR05603__coassemble_1451_pt1 | contig 11233 bp, 10 predicted proteins | sample HHCFR05603__metabat2_low_PE_033 | metagenome-assembled genome bin HHCFR05603 | reverse complement strand
TTTTCATCTCATTCTCCTTTGTCTTTTTTGTTTCTATTATAACAGGAAATACAAAAGATTTCTCTTGACTTTTTCATGGAATCATGTTGCTATAAAAAAGTATAATATAGATATGACGCAGCATAAGGAGGACCTACTTACTATGTGTGGAATTACAGGATATATCGGGAAAAAGCAGGCGGCACCTATCCTGCTCTCCGGGCTTTCCAGGCTGGAATACAGAGGATACGATTCTGCCGGCATCGCCGTACGCAGAGAAGAAGATCAGAAAATCGAGATCATTAAATCCAAAGGACGGCTTCAGGCGCTGATCGAGAAAACCGACGGCGGACGCGCTGTCCACGGAACCTGCGGAATCGGCCACACGCGCTGGGCCACTCATGGAGAGCCGTCCGTGACCAACGCGCATCCCCACTGCAGTGACGATCATTCTGTGGTACTGGTTCACAACGGTATCATCGAAAACTATACAGAAATCAAGGAAAAACTTCAGAGATCCGGATATACTTTCTATTCCCAGACGGATACGGAAGCGGCGGTGAAACTGATAGACTATTACTACCGCAAATCATCTTCCCCATTGGAAGCCATTTCCAAGGCAATGCTCCGTCTCCGCGGATCCTACGCGTTCGGCATCATGTTCGAGGATCAGCCGGATAAGCTCTTTGCCGCGCGCAAGGACAGCCCGCTTATTATCGGTGAAAGCAAAGACGGTCATCTGCTTGCTTCAGATGTTCCGGCCATTCTGGACATGACTCGCACCGTCTACTACATCGATAATATGGAGATCGCAGAACTCACGGCAGACGAGGCGCATTTCTATAATATTGACCGGGAAGAGATCCAGAAAGAGCCGTCCCAGATCCAGTGGGATTCAGAAGCTGCCGAAAAAGGCGGTTACGAGCATTTCATGATCAAGGAGATCCATGAGCAGCCCAAAGCCGTAAAAGATACTCTGGGCGCTTACATTGCCGACGGACAGATTGACCTGACCGCCGTAGGACTTACCGATGATGTAATCCGGACGCTGGACCGCATCTATATCGTGGCCTGCGGTTCTGCTTACCACGTGGGGATGGCAGCCAAATACATCCTGGAAGATCTGGCCGATATCCCGGTGGAGGTGGATCTGGCCTCTGAATTCCGTTACCGCAACCCGCGGATGATGCCCAATTCCATCGTCGTCGTCATCTCCCAGTCCGGTGAGACCGCAGACAGCCTGGCCGCGCTTCGTCTGGCCAGGGAGAAACATGTTCCCGTACTGAGCATTGTGAACGTGGTAGGCTCCAGCATTGCCCGCGAGAGCGATTATATCATGTACACGTACGCAGGACCGGAGATCTCTGTAGCCACTACCAAAGCTTACAGCGCGCAGCTTATCGCCATCTACCTGCTGGCTGTGCAGAGCGCGAAAGCACGGGGAAAGATCTCTGAAGAACGCAGTCTGGAACTGATCCGGGAGCTTCAGACACTGCCGGACAAGATCCAGCGGGTTCTGGATGACAAAGAACGTATCCAGTGGTTTGCGAGCAAGTACGCCAACGCCCACGATGTCTTCTTTGTAGGCCGCGGCATCGATTATGCCATCAGTATGGAAGGCAGTCTGAAGATGAAAGAGATCAGCTACATCCACTCCGAAGCCTATGCGGCCGGCGAGTTGAAGCACGGCACCATCAGCCTGATCGAAAAAGGCATCCTGGTAGTCGGCGTCCTGACCCAGAATGCGCTTTTTGAAAAGACCATCAGCAATATGCTGGAGACCAAGAGCCGCGGCGCCTATCTGATGGGACTGACCTGTTATGGAAACTACAGCGTGGAAGATACCACTGATTTTACCGTATATGTACCAAAGACCGAGTCCTGGTTTACTACCAGTCTCGCCATCGTTCCTCTGCAGCTGCTGGGCTATTATGTCAGCGTTGCCAAAGGACTCGATGTGGATAAGCCGCGGAATCTGGCGAAATCCGTCACAGTTGAATAATCAGTCCAGGCAGAACTGTTCCCGGGACTGTACAAACACCCGGATATCGCAGTCTGCGCAGTGTCTGCCATTGACCGCAAGCTGATAAGTGATCAGTACTTCCAGTCCTTGCTCGTCTTCAGCGACGCGCACGCTGGTGGTACTGGTTTCTACCTGAAAGCTCCCGTAGGGCACCTGATAGATGCTCTGCCGGGAGCTTCCTTCCTCGAATATCATATGGGCCGCTACCGGTCCTCTTTTGCGGATCTCCAGTCCCCTGTCTTTTATTTTTATGATATTGCGGACTGGTTCCGCCATTCCTTCCATCATCTCGTCAAACAGGATATAATGGTTCCCGTTTTTCTTATAATACTCTCCTATGTGCACCAGTTCAATGGCATCCTGATCCTCGGAATCTTCTCCGATAGCCTGAAGTCCCGCAATTGTAACCATTACTTCTTTTGTCATCTTTTGCACCTCTCTTCTGTACAGTGTAATTATTTTATCCGTTTTCCGCGAACTGTTCAAGCCCTTTTACCCATTGGAAACGCACCTTTACCGGCAGCCGTTCCGGGTTTGGCCGTTCTGTAATCAGCGTCCACCATGCCACCGCCTGATGTTCCGTCCTGCAGCCGCTCACCCGGATCGCCCATCCCGTCGTTCCGATTCCCAAAAGCAAAAAGCACAATAACGCCAACAAAATTCTGCGCATCCGTCTGTCTCCTTTCCATACCACCGGCGCAGGGCCGTATGCCCTGCCCCTGTTTTGGTCTCAGTATGGCCAGGATACTTCTCCTTTATACCGATGGTCCTCCGTAATCACCGGAATCGTGCAGCTTTCTTTGTTATACCAGGCATTTAAGATCCTGTGCAGAGGCATCCCGCTCTCCGGCTGTTCTTCTTCCCATGCTTCATCGGCTGCCGCTGCTTTTGTCACATACACGGAGGTTCCGCGGGAGTAAGCTCCGTCTGTCTGCAGTTCCTCCAGCAGCTTCGGAAAAGCTTCCAGATACAGTATCTCTTCTGAAAAATAAAAATTCTTCAGATGATTAAAATCCATATTTTTTTGATATTTTTCATCATAGACTTCCTTTGCCTCACGCAAGGATCCGGCTTCCGTTTCAAATGGCTCTACCGGATTATCCTCTGCCGCGCCAAATCCGAAGGTAAGACGATAGGTCCCCTCCTGTCCCGGATCCACACAGACAGATGTCACCAGACTTCTATCCTCCAGCTCCTGACCGCCGCATCCGGTCAGGAAGAGTACCGGAAGCAGGATCGCCGCCAGCATCCTCCGGCCATATTTTCCAACCCGGCGCAGTCCACCGGACAGCAGAATCAGGATCTGGAGCGGCGTGGATATCATATAGATAAATTCCTGGCCCCAGTCCATGAACGACGGATTCAAAGCAAATGCATAAGAAGCCGCCAGCAGGGCAAACATCAGATATTTTTTCCTGGTATCCGGCTCTCCGTCCTGAAGAGGCGCCAGAAGCGTACTGCATAAAAGAAACAGCCCTATGACCCATGCAAATACGAAAAGAGCGTCCAGACGCCCCACTACTTTTCCGGGGAAATGGGCCAGAGTCATAGCGGACGCCATGGGAAATACCAGTCCTGTATGTCCCGCGTCCCCATAGATGCCGTAAGAAAAAATGCTGAATGCCAGGATTACGGACGCTCCGGCAAGCCAGACCTTCCCCACGGTTTTCCCGTATTTTCCCTCAGGCGCCGTATGTCCTCTCAAGTGCCACAGGCTCTGTACTGCTCCCAGCCAGCAGAAAAGCTGATATCCCGCTTCTATCTGGCGCACATCCGCGGACAGCCGCAGTTCAAAGCAGCGTTTCAAATCTACCTCTCCCCACATCAAGGCGGTCAGGAAAAGCAGCAGAACAATAAAGAAAGGAAACAGGATTTCACTGACCCGGTTGCGGCATTCCGCTCCTTTATACAGATTATAGAAACAGAAAATATAGAACCATCCCAGGATCAGCCACAGTCCGGTGCCGTCCAGCAGGAACTCCCGGATCAACAGTCCGGTCATCCTCGCCGCCATCGTCCCCAGTACCCAGTAATGTACATAACAAAGCGCCTTGATCCAGACTGATTCCGGTCTCGGCACATACACGGTCCCGAAAAGCCAGGCGCTCAGAAACAGCAGCGCCCACAGGATCTGTGTCAGGTTTTCCCGGTTCATGGCCAGCGGCGCCAGCAAGGCTCCCAGGCTGATCAGTCCTGCCGTATAATTCCGGTATAATTGCCTGCATGAGATTTTCTGATTTCCTGAAAACATTCCCGATCACCCCTTCTTTCGGAGTTTTACCCTGGCATTCCTTCGGGCAAAGACAGGCCTTCTGGTAATCATCCGGAATGGGAACCGCAGCAGGGCGTCTTTTTCGTCCGCGTATCCATTCAGATCAGAGGCCACATACGGCATCAGATACGGAATACCAAAACTATTCAGATGGGACAGATGAATCAGAACCCACAGATAGGACAGCAGCACCCCGTAGAGCCCCAGCCATGCCCCCATAAACATACAGCCGTATTTCAACAGCCGAAACGCAGAAGCAAATTCTTCGTTGGGTATGGCAAAAGAGCAGAGGGCGGTAAAAGCCACCACAATCACCACAATGGGACTGACCAGGTTGGCTGTCACCGCGGACTGACCAATGATGAGTCCTCCCACAATACCTATCGTATTTCCTATGGGCCCCGGCAGCCGGATACCTGCTTCCCGGATCAGCTCAAAGGATATTTCCATGAGCAGGACCTCACCCAGAGACGGAAACGGCACCCCTTCTCTGGCTGCCGCCATGGACAGGATCAGATTGGTGGGAAGAAGGCTGGTATGCCACGAAGTCACGGCCACATAGATAGCCGGGAAACTCATGGCGAGGATCGCTGCAAAAAAGCGCAGGATTCTTGCAAAAGACGCGGTTTCAAACCGGTTGTACCAGTCGTCGCTGGTCTGAAAGAAGCTGTTGTAATCCGCCGGAAATACCAGTACAGTAGGAGAATGATCCACCACCAGTACGACACGCCCTTCCAGAACGGCCGCCGCCGCCCGGTCCGGACGTTCCGTAGACTGAAACTGCGGAAAAGGAGACAGCCAGTGCTTTTCCACCAGCTGCTCCAGCATACCGCTGTCCAGGATCCCGTCGATCTCATAAGCGTCGAGTCTCTCCCTGATCGTGTCCAGCAGACGGGGATAGATCAGATCTTCCATATAGACCAGCGCCGTCATGGTATGAGAACGGGTTCCTATGGTCTGCTCCTGTACTTTCATGCGAGGGTCCCGGAGTCTCTTACGTATTAACGCCACGTTCAGTTTCTCACTCTCCGTAAACCCTTCCCGGGAACCCCGCATGACCTTCTCGCTCTCCGCCTTGGACACTCCTATGCCCGGATACCCCTTGCTGGATATTTTATAGACGGTGTCATCACCTTCCAGGAACAGGATTCCGTTTCCCGCCAGCAGAGCTGCTTCCGCCTGCTCATATCCGTCAAGAGGCTGCACATCCGACAGGCCGATCACATGCTCCTCCAGCATCAGATTGCTGACGGTCACTTCCACATAGACCAGATAACCCTCCTGACGTCCTTCTCCCAGAAATACCTGACGTTTCAGGATATCGTCGCATTTTTCAAAACGCTTTTTTACCCATTCCTGGTTCACGGTCAGGGCTTTTGACACTCCGCCCATATACTGCACGCTCCTTTTTTGTTTTCCGCATCCGGGGGCCCGGCGGCAGGACGCCGGGGCATGAAAAAAGGATGGCATTCAGCCATCCTTTCTGTATTATGTCCTTATCGCCTCACATTATACGGAGTCGTGAGATAAACCTGTTTCGCAAGTTTTCCGGCCCTGAGCTCCCGGTACGCCTGTCTCGCCTTTCCTCTGGTATCATAAATGCCGAACACGGTCGGTCCGCTTCCGCTCATCATTGCGCCCAGCGCGCCATGCTCCACCATGAATCTCTTGATCTCATCGATCACAGGGTAGGCCGGAACCGTCACCGTCTCCAGTACGTTCCCCATCCGGGAAGCCAGCAGACCCAGGTCTTTTTTCTCCATGGCCCGGATCATGGCGTCCACATCCGGATGCTGCTCAGGCCTCAGATCATTAGCGTGGAGATTCTCATACACAAATTTTGTGGAGACGCTGATCCCCGGTTTGGCGATCAGGATATAGCACTTCGGCATGGGCGGGAGCACGCTCAGTTTTTCTCCGATCCCTTCCGCCAGCGCCGTCCCTCTGAGCACGCAGTAAGGCACATCTGCTCCCAGCTTTACTCCCCGGTCCATCAGTTCCTGCCTGGAAAGTCCCAGTTTGTACATCTGGTTCATTCCCCAGAGTACCGCGGCCGCATCGGAGCTTCCTCCTGCCATCCCCGCAGCCACAGGGATCCTTTTCCGAAGCCGTATGCCGATGCCGTCCCGAAGGTCGAATTCATCTTTTAAAAGCTGCGCCGCCTTATATACCAGATTGTTTTCATTTGTAGGCAGATAATACAGATTTGTCTCCACCTGAATCCCCGGCTGTTTTGTCTTACGGATCTCCAGTTCATCGCAAAGTCCGATGGTCTGCATGATCATCCTGACTTCATGATATCCGTCTTCTCTTCTGCGCAGCACATCCAGTCCCAGATTGATCTTTGCCAGCGCTTTCAGTTCTATCCTGTCCATTCGTTTCCCTTTCCGCTCCCCGTCCGGCGCCGCCTCCTTCGCGGCTGCCTGCTTTTCCTTTTTACGATTATAGCAGGAAGCGGGAAAATACGCAACGCAAGTTATTTCTTCCGTGCCGCGGCTTCTTCCAGGTCGTCAAAATCCCCCAGATCCTGTATTCTTACATGAGACGCATCCACACCGCTTCCCGGATGCTCCAGCTGCTGACGAAATGTGGAGGGATAAATCCCTTCCAGCTGTCCCCGGGCGCTTTCGGCCCGGAGCAGACAGATCTCTTCCAGCGTATCCAGCGCTGTCAGAAAATCCTCATAGGTACAGAATGCTGTAGGGTCCTGCTGCACATAAGGCGCGATCATCTCCCCTGTCTCCTGAGTCTTTTCTTCCAGATATCCGCTCTCTATATACCCTTTAAGGAACTGGTCAAAATACTCATGATACTTCTGAAAATATTCATCGTTCTTCATCAGATTGTGATACAGAGGGCGTTCCTGCATAACCTCTCCCGGCGCGGGTGTATTGATGGGATAATTGATCAGCACATCAGGATCCCGGATCGGGTCCGTCATACCCAGCGCATACGTCCCAAACGCAAGATTATAATCCCATGGAAGGATACTTAAGACTCCGTCTTCCTCATAGAGAAAATAATTATGTCCGGTCCGCCCAAGATAACTGTCCCAGTTCATCACGAACACCTGGACTGCAAAATACCGCAGGACTTCATCCACGTTCACAGCCGTCTCCAGGTCTTCTCCCCGGTCAAGCGTACGGAGAGCCTCGATCAGCCGCTCCTGGTCCTCTTCGCTCACATGAAATTTCGCGTTGCGGAAAATGTTGTCATAACTTTCCGGATTCTCATCTACATACCGCAGCGCCACGTCCGCATTCTCATCTGACAGCCGCCGGTAGTCCGGCTTATACAGTTTTCCGTGGTCACTTCCAAAATTTCTCCTGGCAAACGCCTCTTCCGGCTCCTCTACCGCCAGAAATAGTCCCCAAGGTTCACCGTTCACCGTAACCCAGACGTAACTGCAGAGCGGGGCAGGAACTCCCATAAAATCCATCATGTCATATACAAGATAACTTTTCATATAACTGTTATCCTGAAAAGAAGAATCCAGGGACAATTTATCCAGGCCATAATAATTTCTTCCGTCCTCATAGTGATCAAACTCCAGCTTCAGGCTGTAACGGTGAAGCCCGTATTCTTCCGTCAGCCGCAGGGAATTATTTCCCTTTGCCCTAAGGCCCGCCCGGGAGATTTTTTCTCCATCCACCACCACGTCGCAGGGAATATAGGTTTCCCCGCCGGCCTGTTCCAAAAATCCATCCCAGTCTTCCACCTGCAGATCTATGGTATGTACCCGGCTGTCATCGAAAAGGCGGCTGACATATCCCGGTTCATTTCCGGTCTCTCCATACACATTCCCGCCAAAGAAAACTCCGGCAAACAGCAGGGCCGCGGCCGAAGCCGCAGCCAGGCAGATCCTGCCTTTGTGTCCCTGTCTCATATCTGGGACCGCCTTTCCCTCTCTGCATCTTTTTCAGAGAGAATCAGTCATCGTAATCAGAACCGCCGTCGTCGTAGTTGGATCCGCCATCGTCATAATTGGAGTCCCCGTCGGACGCCTCCAGATCATAATCGGATCCGCCGTCATCATAGTTAGTATCCCCGTAGCTGCTGTCTCCGGACGGAGCAGGCACTGGCGATGGCGCAGGCGCCGGTTCCACATAGTCGGTCACCCCGTCCGCGTTCGGGCCATAGTCCGTGTCGTCATAGTCCGTCACTCCGTCCGCGTTCGGACCATAGTCCGTGTCATCATAGTTCGTCACTCCGTCCGCATTCGGGCCATAATCCGTATCGTCATAGTCCGTCACCCCGTCCGCATTCGGACCATAATCTGTATCGTCATAGTCCGTCACTCCGTCTGCATTCGGGCCATAATCCGTATCGTCATAGTCCGTCACTCCGTCCGCGTTCGGGCCGTAATCCGTATCGTCGTAACCGGTCGCGCCGTCCGCGTTCGGACCGTAATCTGTCGCCGTATAGTCGGTTGCCCCTTCGATATCAATATCGCTGGTCAGCTGCATTGTTGATACATATCCTTGTACATCTGCCACAATCTCATTCAGAAATTCCTGATCCGGGATCGCGGAACCCTTTTCCACTTCAATCACTATCTGCCGGTTTTCGCCTTCAATCTCTTCTGTGAAATATCCGGCCTCATTGATATCTTCCACCAGATCCCGGACTACTTCCCGACACTCGCGCCCGATAAACTGTTCCGCGTTCTGTACCAGAGAGATTCCATCACTGTTGACGCCTTCCACCGCGGTGACGATCCCCTGATCATCATAATGTACGGCCACTTCCGGATTTACCTTTACATACAGGACGCCTGTTTCCGGCACGACTGACGCTGCCGCGTCCTGCATCGTAACTTCCCCTGCGGTTTCCTGAACCGTTTCTCCGGCAGCTTCCTGCACAGTCCCTCCGCATCCGGTCAGCGTTCCTGCTCCGAGCATCATTGCCATGGTCATTACTGCAAATAATCTGTTCTTTCTCTTCATCATTTTTTCAGTCTCCTTTTCTTTTTATTATTTCACGTTCTTGTTTCAGGAAGGTCGAAATTTCTTGCTTCTGTTTATAGATTACGGAATCCGATTCCCAAAACCGGGGGATTGAAAAAAATTTTTTAATTTTTTTAGTAAATCTTCTAATCGTCATCATCGTCGTTATCATAGCCGCTGTCTCCGTCATCGCCGCCATCGTCACCGCTGTCATCATAGCCGCTGTCCCCGTCATCGCCGCCATCGTCACTGCTGTCATCATAGCCGCTGTCTCCATCCTCCTGCACGGGCAGCGTCTGTGGATCCGGGGCCGGCTCTCCGGCATCACCTGCCGTATTTTCCACACTGTAGTCAGATATTCCGTCGTCCGCATCGTCACTGCCGTAATCCGACACCCCGTCATCCGTATCACTGCTGTCATAATCCGATACCCCGTCATCCGTGCCGTCACCGCTGTAATCCGATTCTCCGGCTTCCTGATCCGGCATCGGCTCCGCTGCCGGAGCTGCCGGTATCACCACCTGTATGGATTCGTCCACGCTGTTCTGATCCGGCGCTACATCTTCTCCAATATAGATAACGATCTGCGTTCCGTATTCCTCTTCCATCTGTGAGCGCATACCTTCTTCTTCTCTTAGCTTCCACTCGGTATCCGTACTGTCGATGGAGATCGACACACTGTCTCCATTGGACAGATATCCCATATCCATGGCCCGCCTGATCAGCTCATGCGTCACATCCTCCCGGTCTTTTCCGCTATAGTCATACTCTCTGATCAGGTCTTCCCCGTCAGCATTCAGCCCTTTCAGGTCCAGGACTCTCTCCGTACGGCTGAGTGTCATCTCCACCTCCGGATTGATCTGGATGCGAATGGTTCCGTACGCTACAAAGTTAGGCTGATAATATCCAGACAGAAGCAGGCTGCCGCTGCCGCCACGGCGGCGATCTGCCTTATCAAATATTTTTTCTTTTTCTCATGCGCCGGTGATCTTAGTTCTACGACATTCTGTACGGTGTCTCCCACCTGGTAATTCAGGTTGGCCGCCTTCAGGAATCTTCCTTCTTCATCCAGGAGCACCGCATAGGCAGGATGCGTTTCCATAACCAGATATTTCATCGTCCGCTTCCTCCTTTCCCGGGACCGATCTGGCACAGATGGCCGCGAATGATCTCATACCCGTTGGTGAAAGCCAGGAGGATGGCCGCCAGATATTTTCGGTGCCGCTCCATCGTCTTCTTATCCGTTCCGGATCCCTGCGACAATTCATTTACCGGCAGGCGGCCTGTCTTTACGAAACGGTCCAGCAGTTCCGGATTCTTTCTCGCGTAATCCAGCACTCCGCGGCATGCTGCCAGCGTTCTTTCCTGTTTGGGACAGTTATCCGCCACGTCAGAAAAAGTTATTCCCAGGACGGCAAGCTGTTTCTCAAATTCCTGAATCTCCTTACGGCTGGCTTCCCGCATCTCATATGCTTCCACCTCATTTTTCTGATCCGGAAGCATATCCAGAAGTTCTGTCTTCTCCTCCTCATCTGCCGGAGCATGAAGAGATCCCACATGTTCATGCCTCTTTTCTTTTCGATAGTAATCGATCAGGCGGCTGCGGATCGCTCTCGCCGCGTACGGCAGGAACGCTCCCCGTCCCTTTTCATAGTTCATCACCGCTTCATAAAAGGCAAACATGGCGATACTGATTTCATCTTCATTTTCACCGTAGGACTTCTTCGTCGTTTTCATAGCCTCGCTTCGAATAAAGCCCATGTACTGGCGGATCAGAGCATCCGCCGCTTCCGAGGCTGCTTTTGCCGCATATACCTGCGCAACAATATCATGTTCTATGACCGCCATTATCCATCCCCCGCCTCCACTATAGAAGAATACGCAAAATGCCCCGCATTTTCGGGGTATTTTGAAAATCTGCAACATTATTTTATTCAGAAGCGTACAATATCCTTATTTTACTCCCATTATAGCAAAACCCTTACTTTTCTCTCTATCAAATTCATGTAAAAT
>HHCFR05603__coassemble_1364_pt1 | contig 12078 bp, 9 predicted proteins | sample HHCFR05603__metabat2_low_PE_033 | metagenome-assembled genome bin HHCFR05603 | reverse complement strand
TGCTGCGGTGAAAATAAAGGTAAGAAGGTGTTATATACGGCAAGTTTAATCTTTTATTACGGCGCCATGGGCAGTTCCAAGTCCGCGAACGCGCTGATGGCAAATTTTAATCATCATGAGGTGGGAAAGGTTCCGCTTTTGTGCAAACCGCGGACAGACACCAGGGACGGAGAACGGATCATAACCTCCAGAATCGGTTTGTCCGCGCCTTGTGTGTATTTGGAAGAAGTAGTGGAATACCCGGAGGAAAGACTGCGTCAGTACGACTGCATTATAGTGGACGAAGCTCAGTTTGCGACAGAGGAGCAGATTGATTTTTTGGCCGATGTGGTGGATTTTTGGAATATTACGGTGATTTGTTACGGACTTCGTGCGGATTTCCAGAATCATTTGTTTCCGGGGAGTGCAAGGCTGCTTGCGGTCGCTGACAAGATTCAGGAGATCAAAACTGCCTGCTGGTGCGGAAAAAAGGCAACCTGCAATGCAAGATACAATGAAAATGGAATTGTGCGGAATGGAGAACAGGTGATGCTGGGCGGGAATGACAGTTATATCGCGTTGTGCAGAAAACATTTCAAGCTGGGGATGCTGTATGATCCAGAGAAATCATAGACGCAGACGGCTGCATATAGCCGGTTGTCAGTATGAAAGATCCATGATACACTGAATCAGTCTTTTAAACCTGAAAAATATACAGAAGGAGTACGCAGAGCATGCCTGTATTTGATTTCAATAATGATACATCCGGAAGAGAGGAACCCGAATGTACTTACACCACATACCGGTCCAGTGAACCGGAAGCTTCCGCTGAAAAGCCGATCCTGCTTCTGGACAATCGGGATCAGGAATGGAAACACCATTCCTGCGGCACGTTTGCCAGTCCCAACAAGCGGACCGCTTTTGAGTTTCGGGAGGGAGACGAGACGCTCAGCGCCGATATTCTGCAGATCGACGCCCGGTTTGTCAGCCTGATCCGATGGCTGGGAGAGCACCGGATTCCGGTGCGCCTGTCGGGAAAAAACCGGGAGGACGGTTATGCGGTCTACCGGATCCGGGAGACCGCTTTTGGCGGAGGCGCGAAGCTCTCAGCCGAGGATGGATTCCTTCAGTTTATGATCGAACGGCTGCTTGCCAGCAGCGCGCCGTCTGAGGAACAGGAAGATGAAGACCAGGAAGAGACCGGTGACGAGATGAAACTCACCAGCCTGCAGAGCATCACGGATTTCATGACCTGTGCAGGCAGGACGCTGCCGGACAATATTCGACTCTGGGCCAGAAGAAATCTGGCGGTGGCGCGTTCCAATGAGGTTTCCCCGGAAGAGAGACGCCATGCGCAGCGCGCGCTGTCCATCATGATGAATATTCAGTGGAAGCATAATTATTTTGAGGCTATCGACCCGCAGGAGGCCAGACGGATCCTGGATGAAGAACTTTACGGAATGGAGCGGGTGAAACAGTGGATCATTGAAACGATCATTCAGATCAACCGCACGCATACGCTTCCTGCTTACGGCCTGCTGCTGGTGGGACCGGCCGGAACGGGAAAATCTCAGATTGCCTACGCGGTGGCGCGTATTCTGAAGCTGCCGTGGACGACGCTGGATATGAGTTCCATCAATGATCCGGAACAGCTGACAGGAAGCTCCCGTGTGTATGCCAACGCCAAACCGGGCATTATCATGGAAGCATTCTCCGCGGCCGGAGAATCGAATCTGGTTTTCATCATCAATGAGCTGGACAAGGCTTCCGCGGGGAAGGGCAGCGGAAATCCGGCGGACGTGCTGCTGACGCTTCTGGATAATCTGGGATTTACGGACAACTATATGGAATGTATGGTGCCTACCGTGGGTGTTTATCCTATCGCCACTGCCAATGATAAAGAGAAGATCAGCGCGCCGCTCATGTCCCGGTTCGCGGTGATCGATATTCCGGATTATACACCGGAGGAGAAGAAGGTGATCTTTTCCCGGTTCGCGCTTCCCAAAGTGCTGCGGCGCATGAGCCTTCGGGAGCATGAGTGTATCGTGACGCCGGATGCGGTGGATGCGGTGATTGAAAAATATGCGGACACCACGGGTATCCGGGATCTGGAACAGGCGGCGGAACATATTGCGGCCAATGCGCTGTATCAGATCGAGGTCAACCATATCCCGGAAGCGGTTTTTGACGCGGAAAAAGTGAGGGAGCTTCTGGCGTAGATGTCCGGGGCCGGGAATCAGAGGGAGAAACAAAAGAAAAATGAGAGGTTATGAATGATGGACTACCGTAACATTGAAGAAAAGGTGACAACAGTCAGCACAGAAAACATTTATAAACTGAACGGCAGAGTGCCGCTGTCCAAAGCGATTCCGTTTGGAATGCAGCATGTGCTCGCCATGTTTGTGGCAAATCTGGCGCCGGTGCTGATCGTATGCAGCGCGGCGCTGGTGAGGGGAACCGGAGAGAATCTGACGTCTGCGGAAATTACACAGCTCCTTCAGTGCGCCATGTTTGCGGCAGGGATCGGAACCTGCATGCAGCTTTATCCGATCTGGAAGATCGGTTCCAGGCTGCCCATTGTCATGGGTGTGAGCTTCACGTTTCTGGGCAGTCTGCTGATCATCTGCACGAATCCGGAACTGGGATATGAAGGAATGATTGGAGCGGTGATCCTGGGCGGTATCTTTGAAGGGCTGGTAGGATTAAGCGCCAAATACTGGAAACGTTTTCTGACGCCGGTGGTTTCCGCCTGCGTGGTGATCGCGATCGGACTGTCCCTGCTGTCAGTGGGAATGGATTCCTGGGGAGGCGGCAGCGGTGTGGAAGATTTCGGCGCATGGTACCACCTGCTGATCGGCGCGTTCACTCTGGTCGTCTGTCTGGTGTCCCGCTATCTGCTGAAAGGCGTTTACAAGAATCTGAATATTCTGGTGGGGCTGATCGCCGGTTATCTTGCGTCCGTCCTTTTTACGGTGACCGGAGTTGCGCAGATGGTGGATTTCTCCAATATCTCCAGGACAATCGAGGAAGTAGGGATTTTCAGCATTCCCAAACTGGTGTTTTTCACCAGCCACAAGCCGGTGTTTGATCTGGGTGCGTTTTTTACCATAGCGATTGTATTTCTAGTGTCGGCGGCAGAGACGACAGGAGCTACGACGGCGGTCTGTACCGGCGCTTTGGGCCGCGATATCAAGATAGAGGAACTGCAGGGATCTCTTGCCGTAGATGGCTTTTCCAGTGCGATTTCCGGCTGTTTCGGATGTCTGCCTCTGACTTCTTTCAGCCAGAACGTGGGACTGGTTACCATGACCAGAGTCGTCAACCGTTTTACGATCCTGATGGGAGCCCTGATCCTGATCCTGGCGTCGCTGTTTCCGCCTTTGGGCGCTTTCTTCAATTCCCTGCCTCAGTCGGTGCTGGGCGGTTGTACAGTCATGATGTTCGGCTCGATTATGTATGAGGGAATCAAGATGCTGAAAGAGTGCGAATTCGACGACCGCACCATGACGATCGTATCGCTGGCATTCTGTATCGGAGTGGGTTTGACCCAGACTTCCGGCAACTTCTTTTCTGCGTTTCCGCGGGAGGTGGGAGATATCTTTAACGGCAACGCGGTGGCGGGCGTGTTTGTAGTATCGCTGCTTCTCAGCCTTTTGCTGCCTAAAAAAGAACATTCTGAGAAATAACATGTTAAATAATTAACATTTTTTGAAAAATCGTGTTGATTTAATTGCTTAATTATGTATAATTAGGAGTGGAGAAGTCGGAAAGATGCGTAAATGCGGTTTTTCTGGCTATCAAATAATAAAGAAGAGAGGTATATGTAAGATGGCAGAGATCAATTTGAGTAAGTATGGCATCACTGGAACCACCGAGATCGTGCACAATCCTTCTTACGAACTGCTGTTTGAAGAAGAGACGAAACCGGGTCTGGAAGGTTATGAAAAGGGCCAGGTGAGTGAACTTGGAGCAGTAAACGTAATGACGGGTGAATATACAGGCCGTTCACCGAAAGATAAATTCATCGTGATGGACGAGAATTCCAAAGACACCGTATGGTGGACTTCCGATGAGTATAAGAACGACAACCATCCGGCTTCTGAAGAGACCTGGAAAGTGGTAAAAGATATCGCCCTGAAAGAGCTCTCCAACAAGAAGCTTTACGTGGTAGACGCATTCTGCGGCGCGAACAAAGATACCCGCATGGCAATCCGTTTCATCATGGAAGTGGCATGGCAGGCACACTTTGTTACCAACATGTTTATTCAGCCGACCGAGGAAGAGCTGAAGAACTTCGAGCCGGATTTCGTAGTTTACAATGCTTCCAAAGCAAAAGTTGAAAATTACAAAGAGCTGGGTCTGAATTCTGAGACCGCAGTTGTATTCAATATTACCAGCCGCGAGCAGGTAATCGTGAATACCTGGTACGGCGGAGAGATGAAGAAAGGTATGTTCTCCATGATGAACTACTATCTGCCGCTGAAGGGTATTGCTTCCATGCACTGCTCCGCAAATACCGATATGAACGGCGAGAACACCGCTATCTTCTTTGGACTTTCCGGAACCGGAAAGACGACCCTGTCCACCGACCCGAAACGTCTTCTGATCGGTGATGACGAGCACGGCTGGGATGACAACGGCGTCTTCAACTTCGAGGGCGGATGCTATGCAAAAGTTATCAATCTGGACAAAGAGTCCGAGCCGGACATCTATAATGCCATCAAGCGCAACGCTCTTCTGGAGAACGTTACCCTGGATGAGAACGGAAAGATCGATTTCGCTGACAAGAGCGTAACCGAGAATACCCGTGTATCTTATCCGATCGATCACATCGAGAAGATCGTACGTCCGGTATCCGCAGGCCCGGCAGCAAAAGAAGTAATTTTCCTGTCTGCAGATGCATTCGGCGTACTTCCGCCGGTATCTATCCTGACTCCGGAGCAGACGCAGTACTACTTCCTGTCCGGATTCACGGCAAAACTGGCTGGTACGGAGCGCGGTATTACTGAGCCGACCCCGACCTTCTCCGCTTGCTTCGGACAGGCATTCCTGGAGCTGCATCCGACGAAATATGCGGAAGAGCTGGTGAAGAGAATGGAGCAGAGCGGCGCTAAGGCTTATCTGGTAAATACCGGATGGAACGGCACCGGAAAACGTATCTCCATCATAGATACCCGTGGTATCATCGATGCAATCCTGAATGGTGACATTCTGAAAGCACCGACCAAGAAGATCCCGTACTTCAACATCGAGGTTCCGACGGAGCTTCCGGGTGTGGACACCGGTATCCTGGATCCGCGCGATACCTATGCAGATGTTTCCGAGTGGGAGACCAAAGCAAAAGACCTGGCTGGAAGATTCGTCAAGAACTTCAAGAAATATGAAAGCAACGAGGCTGGAAAAGCACTGGTTGCAGCAGGTCCGCAGATCTAATTTCATAGATAGGACATATTTAACCGGGCGCGGCGCAGGCTGCGTCCGGTTTTGCGTTGAAAGCGAAATGATATCATGGTAAACTAGACAAAGCAGTAAGACATGCTGAATTATATAAGAAAGGACATTGCCAGTTATGAGATTTTTCCATCTCTCGGATCTTCACATTGGCCTGAAACTCATAAACCGGGATCTTAGAGAAGACCAGGAATATATTTTCCGGCAGATTATCCGCCTGGCGGAGGAAAAGAAGCCGGATGCGGTCGTGATTGCAGGGGACATCTATGATAAAGCAGTGCCGTCGGCAGAGGCGGTAGAGGTCTTCGACCGTTTTATCGATGGGCTGACGGCGGCATTGCCGGGCGCATCCGTGATGCTGATCAGCGGCAATCATGACAGCGGGCCCCGGCTGAACTGTTTCCGTAATGTGCTTTCCCGGCAGAATGTACATATGATCGGCATGCCTCCTCAGGCAGAGGATGAATATATAGAGAAGATTGTGCTGCAGGACAGGTATGGAGAAGTGAATTTCTATCTTCTTCCTTTTGTGAGGCCTTCTATGGTAAAGCAGATCGTGGGAACAGACGGGAACGGAAATAATCTTTCCTACAATGAGACCGTCCACCGGCTGATTCAGAGGGAGGAGATCGATGTTTTCCGGAGAAACGTGCTGGTAAGCCATCAGTTCTATCTTCCTGTGGGAGAAAAAGCGGAAGATGTGGAACGAATGGATTCGGAGATCCGCACGGTAGGGAATATCGACGAGGTTTCAGCTGATATTCTGGACTGGTTTGATTATGCGGCATTGGGGCATATTCATAAACCCATGAAAGTGAGAGGGGATTACCGCCGTTACTGCGGTACGCCGCTGGCATGCTCGGTCAGTGAGGCGGGGCAGGAAAAAGGGGTGATCCTGGTGGAACTGGGAGAGAAAGGAGCTGTGAAGACGGAAGTGCTTCCGCTCCGGCCTCTTCGTCAGGTGCGTGTAATCCGCGGGAGCCTGGAAGAGGTGTTGGGACAGGCCTGCGGCGATTATGTAACGGTGATTTTAACAGACCGGACGGAAATTTCTGCCCCGGATATGCAGGACCGCCTGAGGAACGCGTTCCCCTGTCTTCTGGAGATCCGGCGGGAAGGATCGCGAAAAGCGGATTACCGTGGGGAAATCCTGCCGGAAACGGCGCAGAATCCGTATGAGCTGTGCTGCGCCTTCCTGCGGAGCGTGGATGCCTGGAGGGATGTGGATGAAGAGGGGAAGGAGCTTCTTTGTCAGGTGATCAATGCCGTACAGGAGGTGCCGGAAGGATGAGACCGCTGAAATTGATTATGCAGGCGTTTGGCTCCTATGGGAAACAGACGGCCATTGATTTTGAACGGGCGAATCAGAACTTGTTTCTGATCACTGGAGATACGGGGGCAGGAAAGACGACGATCTTTGACGCCATGGTGTTTGCTCTTTACGGAGAGGCGAGTTCGGGTACCAATAAAAAGAGCGGGGCAGAACTCCAGAGCCAGTTTGTGGAACCTGGAGTGCAGCCGTTTGTGGAGCTGGTTTTTTCTGAAGGAAACGGGGAAAGCAGGGAGATATATACCGTCCGGCGCGTACCGCGGCACGTGAGGCCTTTGAAACGGGGGAGCGGTATGAAAGAAGAGAGCGGGTCGGTCACACTGCTTATGCCGGACGGCTCGGAATATCCTCAGAAAGAGACGGACAAAAAGCTGGAGGAGATCATCGGCCTTACCAAGAATCAGTTCATGCAGGTGGCAATGATTGCCCAGGGGGAATTTATGGAACTTTTGAGGGCCAGATCTGATGATAAAAAGGTGATCTTCCGGAAACTGTTCCATACAGAGCTGTATGAAAAGATCGTGGCAGAACTGGGAAACCGCAGGAAAGAGAAACAGCAGGAGATCGGGAAAATTCGTACGGTATGCCAGACAGAAGTGTCTCATGTGGTGGTGCCGGAAGAGTATCCGGAAGCGGAAGGATTACTGGAATTACGAGATAAAATCTTGAACGCAAACCAGCTTTCCGTGACGGATATGGAAGTTTTTCTGGAAAAAATGTCAGGACTATGCGGGGAACTGGAGGAGCAGAGCCGGCGGGCAGACGAGGAATATGAACGGACACACCGCTTCTATCTGGAAAAGAGAGATCAATATACCAGTGCGGAGCAGCTTCTGGAACGTTTTCAGGAATTGGATCAGGCAGAAAAAGAACTGGCCTTGTGCAGGTCGCAGGAGGAGCAGGTCCGTAAAGCCGGAGAACGGATCCGGAAGATCCGGGCGGCGTATGAGATCCTTCCGGCCTGGGAGCGGTATATGGACGCCGTGCGTATGGAAAATGACACCAGACGCAGACTTGCATCAGGGCAGGAGGCGCTGCCGCAGCTGGAGAAAAAAGCCAAAGAGGCTTTAGAAGCATCCGAAAAGGCGGATGTACAGTGGAATCTGGCCAGCCAGGATTATACGAAGGTGTCGGAACGGGCGAACCGCGCGCTGGAGATCCTGAAAAAGATCCGGGAAGCGAAGGTAAATTACGACAGCTGTAAATCTGCTTACGAGGCTGCGGAAGAGGCGGCGTCTGCGGCACGTCAGAGAAGGAAAGACGCCGAGGAACAGGAGAGAGACTGGAGAAGCCGGGCAGAACAGCTGGGAGAGGCCCAGATACAATTTGAACGGTGGCAGGGAAAGGCCCGGACAGCAGACGAATTAAGCGCGGAGCTTTCTTCGGCGGAACTGCTCTGGAAAGAAGCAGATGCACAGAAAAAGATTGTAGAAAAGGCAAGGGCGGAGTACGCCGGCGCCAGCGAAGCCTATGAACGGAAAGATAAAGAATATGAAGATATAAGAAGAATTTTCCTTAATACGCAGGCGGGATTCATCGCCAGAGAGCAGCTGAAGCCGGGGATGCCCTGCCCGGTCTGCGGTTCGCTGGATCATCCAAATCCCTGTGAGCTGAAAGAAGAACACCGGGAACTGAGCCGCGAAACCCTGGATATGCTGGGAAAGGAAACAGAACAGCTCAGAAACGCACAGGAAAATGCGGCTGCGAAGGCGCAGGCTGCATCCGCGCTGCTTGAGGAAAAAGAAAAAAGCCGCGATGAAGGAATGAACAGTCTGCGCAGGAAACTATCCGCATATTTGCCGGAATTTCCCCAAAACTCCACGCTGGAACAGATGGCTGAGGGTCTGAACGCATGGAAAACGACACTTCGGGAAGAAGGCGCGCGCTGCAAAGAAAATCTGCGGCAGCTGAGAGAGCTTCAGGAAAAACTGCAGGGTATAGAGGCAGATAAAATAAGATTGAAAGCCGATGAAGAGCAGGCAGAAAAAGAAGCGGTAGAAAAGAAAACCGCTTCTGCGGCCGCAGAAGCGGAATGGAAAAGCCTGGGAGGAGCCCGTGACTATGAGACAGAGGAAGAGGCAAATCTTGCCCTGAAAAAAGCCCGGGACAGAAAAGGTCAGGCAGAGCATGCATTGCAGGAGGCAAAGGCAGGAGCCCAGGAGGCAAGAAATGCGGAAGAACATGCGAAAACCTTGATCCTGCAATGGGAAAGAGACCTTCCGGATCAGAAAAAGGAATGTGAGCTGCGAAAACATGCTTATGAAAAGCTGATGGAAGAGAAACAGCTTCCGGAGTCAGAATGGAAATTGCTTACGGAGCATTACACGGGATCAGATGCAGATCATTTACAGAAGAAGATCGAGGAGCACAACCGGAAAAAAGCTGCGGCAGCCGGAAAAAGGGATGCGGCTTTCGCGGCGGTGAAAGGAAAAGAGAGGCCTGTACTGGAAGAGCTGAGAATGGTCCGGGATGAAGCGGAACAGAAGATGAGGGCTGCCAGGGAAAAACAGGAGCAGACGGGAGCCGACAGACGGACCGATCAGAATATATACGATACCCTTCATCCGGTGATGGAGGACCGTAAGAAACGGATGCTGGAATATAAACGGCTGGATGACCTTTACAATCTGCTGGCAGGGAATGTCTCCGGCTCGCGCATGGATATCGAGACATATGTCCAGCGTTATTATCTGGAACGGATCCTGCATGCCGCTAACCGGCGCTTTCAGGAAATGTCCGCAGGACAGTTTGAACTGCGCATGTGCGATCTTGACCGGGCGGGAACCGGAAAGAACCGGGGACTGGATCTGATGGTTTATTCTGCGGTGACCGGGAAAGAACGGGAAGTACGGACACTGTCCGGCGGGGAATCTTTTATGGCGGCGTTGTCCCTGGCGCTGGGGATGGCGGATCAGATCCAGGAGAGCGCCGCATCGGTACATCTGGATGTAATGTTTATTGACGAAGGATTCGGCTCCCTGGATGATCATTCCAGGGATAAAGCCGTCCGGGTACTGCAGGATATGGCGGATGGGTCCAAACTGATCGGAATCATTTCTCATGTGACAGAGTTAAAACAGGAGATTGAGGATCAGCTGATCGTAAGCAAAGACGAGAACGGAAGCCATGTACGGTGGCAGATCAGCTGACAAACAGGAAGAAAACAGGAGAGATCAGATATGTGGTTATTATTGTTTGTGATTTTACTTTTGGTGGTTTTTGGGAAACTGCTGTCCTTTGCTCTGAAGGCGGCATGGAGCATCACAAAAATTTTATTCTCTGTGGTGATTTTTCCATTGGTGTTGATTATGCTGGTGGTGGCAGGTCTGATGTATGTGGCATTGCCGGTATTGGTGATCGCCGGAATCGTGGTTTTCCTGATGGGAAGACGCTGACAGGAAGGACTGCCGGATAAAAGCCCGGACTGCAGGCAGAATATGTGAAAAGTGTGAAAGGATCAGAAAATGGAAATGGCGCATAAAAATCAGGAGGAGATAACCAGAAAAGGAAATCCAAGAAAGCCCCAGGGCGAAGAGGGAGAGCAGATGCTCCAGCGTATGAATGAGAGTCATGCGGCGGTGACGCAGTGGGCGCTTGGGTTTCTGGATTTTGGGGAAGAGGACCAGGCGTTAGACATTGGGTGCGGCGGAGGCGCCGCATTAAAGCGGATGTCAGAAAAAATACCGAAAGGACATCTGACCGGCGTCGATTATTCGCCGGTATCTGTGGAATTATCCAGAGAAACGAATGCGCAGGATATTCAGAATGGAAAGATGGAGGTACTGGAGGCCTCCGTGGAACATCTGCCATTTGAAGACGGCAGTTTTGATAAAATCATTACGGTGGAGAGCTTTTATTTCTGGCCCGATCCGGCGGAAAATCTGAAGGAAGTCCTGCGAATACTGAAAAAAGGAGGCGTATTCTTACTGATCGCGGATATCTACCAGAAAGAAGGCCTGAGAGAATCTGTCCTGGAAAATATAAAGCAGTACCATCTGTTTAATCCGACAAAAGAAGAATTTCGGAGACTCTTTGAACAGGCAGGATTTGCGGAAATCCGGATTCATACGAAAGAGGGAGAGGACTGGATCTGCGTGGAAGGGAAGAGATAATGCATTTAAGTAATGAAAAAACAGATTTCTTGCAGAATATCCGGAAAAACTGGACATGGTAAAATGGGTGCTGTTTGACGATAGTACGTTTCATATTTATGAAAATGAGTTGAAAAAGCAGGAGATATAAAAATGGTCAGACCAATTATGAAAGACGTATTCTTTCTTGGACAAAAGTCAGAACCAGCTACAAAGGCAGACGTACAGGTAGGAAGAGATCTTCAGGATACATTGGAAGCGAATCGTGCGGCATGCGTCGGAATGGCAGCAAACATGATTGGAATTCGAAAGAATGTAATCATTGTCAGTATGGGTTTTATGGATGTGGTCATGTTTAACCCGGTGATGTTGAGAAAGGATACGCCTTATGAGACGGAGGAAGGTTGTCTGTCACTTCCGGGAGTCCGGAAGACAATCCGCTTTCAGAATATTGAAGTGGAATATTATGATATGAACTGGAAAAAACAGAGGATAAAACTTAGTGGCTGGACGGCTCAGATTTGTCAGCATGAGATGGATCATCTGGAGGGGATTCTTATCTGATATGAATATGACTGAACATGAGTGGGACAAACTTCTTCGGATCAAAACCACAGGGCGGGATGATTCGCATTCTGATCAGTATCGCTATCCATATGAACCGACTCCGTATTCCGTGCTGGAGCGTCTGGCAAACAGCGGATACATACGGAAAAGCAATTTACTTCTGGATTATGGATGTGGGAAAGGGCGGGTGGAATTTTACCTGTCCTGGCAGATAAAGTGCCGGACGATCGGGATTGAATATGATAACCGGATTTATGAAAAGGCAGAAGAAAACCGGAAAACCGCTGCCGCTGCAGAAAGAACGACTTTTGTGCAGGCGAACGCGGAGCAGTTCCCTGTGCCGGAAGAGGTGGACCGGATTTATTTTTTCAATCCCTTTTCACTGGAAATTCTGCAGAAGGCCATCCGTCGGATTCGGGAATCTTATTATGCCAGACCAAGGGAGATGTTTCTGTTCTTCTATTATCCATCGGATGAATATATCTCCTATCTGATGACGGTGGATGAATTGATGTTTTCGGACGAGATTGACTGTGGCGATCTGTTTGGGGGAAAAGATTCCAGGGAGAGGATTGTTATTTTTGAGTTGAGGAGTCAATAACATGGCAAACGAAAACGGTGAATGGATCGTGCATGGCCTTCCCTGGGATAATCCCCTCA
>HHCFR05603__coassemble_1154_pt1 | contig 14309 bp, 13 predicted proteins | sample HHCFR05603__metabat2_low_PE_033 | metagenome-assembled genome bin HHCFR05603 | reverse complement strand
ATCCTCCCTTTTCCGACGATAGTAATTTTAGAAGCAAAAAAGAATCACCATTCTGTTTTATCCTGAATAGTGATTCCTGCATATAAAACGTATGCTTCTGTTCATTTACTACACAAAATGCTTATTTCCCCAGATATCTCATGATCCACCGTGCCACGCCGTCTTCGTCATTGGACTCTGTCACCTCGTCCGCCGCGGCCCGGACCTCTTCTGCCGCGTTCGCTACCGCGACTCCTGTTCCGGCAAAACGGATCATATCGATGTCATTCTCGAAGGCAGCGATCTCCTCCCGACCGATTCCCAGCATCTTAGCCAGGTCCCGAAGAGCCGGTCCTTTCCCGGCGTCTTTATTGGCCGTCTCCAGAAGCACATCTGCAGATGTGGTCAGATAGATGCCTTTCACTTCTTCCAACCTCTTGCGGACAGCGGGTTTTCTCTCCTGTTCTTCTACCAGCAGATTAACGCTGTCCAGGCACTCCGCCTGCCGCAGAAAAGCAAAAATATCCTCCACCGGTCTTCTGGTACTCTGCACATACCGGGCATTGCGTCCGGTCCGGTTCAATCTGTCTGTATCTTCCACATAATTCCGCTGGGAATAGGGAACTCCGTCGATGAATCCTTCCACCAGCAGCCCCTCTTCCCGCGCAATATCCAGGATCCGGCCTGCCGCCTCCTTTTCCAGGAACTTTGCCATTACCCGTTTTCCGGTTTTTACTTCATAGATATTGGCCCCGTTGGACGCGATGGCATATTCCACAAACGGAAGGTCTGTCACCGCTTTCGGCAGAGCGGAAAACGCCCTCCCGCTGGCTGCCACGATCTGTATTCCGTTCCGGTCTGCTTCTTCCAGAGCATGACGGGTATATTCCGACAGATTTCCTCCTGTTCGCAGCGTTGTTTCATCTAAATCCAGCGCTACCAGCCGGATATTTTTTTCTGTTCTGTTTTCCATTCATACATCCTCCAAAATACGACATTTGCCGCCAGATTCAGTATAGGCAATATTTTTTCAAATTACAAGGTTTTCCGGCGGTTTTATTGACACCTGTGCGGACGCTTTGTTAAAATACCCATGAACCGTTGTTATAAAATATTTCTTTTGAGAAAGGATTGAACATATGCCAAGATTAAATGAAAATTATCTGAACCTGAAAGAAAGCTATCTGTTTTCAGAGATCGCCCACCGCACAGCGGCCTATGCCAAAAAGAATCCGGAAAAAGGCGCCCGCATCATCCGTCTGGGAATCGGCGATGTAACCCGTCCTCTGGGAAAAGCAGTACTGGAAGCGCTCCATGAGGGTGTGGACGCCATGGGTAAAATCGAGACTTTCCACGGATACGGCCCGGAGCAGGGTTACGCGGAAACCAGAGAAGCCATCTCCGCCTATTATAAAAAGAACGGCATCGAAGTGGATCCGGGCGACATTTTCATCTCCGACGGAGCCAAAAGCGACACCGGAAACATCACCGACCTGTTCGGCCATGACAATGTGATCCTGATTCCAGATCCGGTTTATCCGGTCTATGTGGATTCCAATATTATGTGCGGCAATCAGGTCACCTATATCGCAGGGACTACGGAAAATAATTTTCTCCCCATGCCGGATCCGTCACAGCACGCGGATATCATCTATATCTGCTCGCCCAACAATCCTACCGGCGCATGCTACACCAAGGCCCAGTTAAAAGAATGGGTGGATTACGCCATCGCCAACCAGGCGGTCATCCTGTTCGACTCCGCTTACGAAGCCTTCGTATCCGAGCCGGATCTGCCCAGAAGTATCTACGCGGTGGAAGGCGCGAAAAAATGCGCGATTGAGTTCTGCTCCCTGTCCAAGACCGCAGGATTCACAGGTACCCGCTGCGGTTATACGGTCGTCCCGAAAGAACTGGTCTTCCAGGCGTCAAACGGACAGGAGATGTCTCTGAACGCCATGTGGAACCGCCGTCAGAGCACCAAGTTCAACGGCGTATCCTATATTGTGCAGAAAGGCGCGGAAGCCGTGTTCTCCGAGGAAGGCATCCGTGAATGCCAGGAGAATATCGGATATTATAAGAAAAACGCGAAAGTGATCGCTGATACGCTGACCCGTCTGAACATCCGTTTCTTCGGCGGCGTCAATTCTCCTTATATCTGGTTTGAGTGCCCGAACGGAATGGAATCCTGGGAATGCTTTGATTACCTGTTGGAAAACATCCAGGTAGTGGGCACCCCCGGCGCAGGATTCGGAGAGAACGGAAAAAACTATTTCCGCCTGACTTCTTTCGGCACCTATGAAAATACCTCTGAAGCCATGAAACGTTTCGAGGAATTGTTTGCAGGAAAGAACTGATCTCTTCACCTGCGGAAGCGTTCATAAAACTGATCATAAAAGTCCCGGTTCTGGTCGTAGGGAAGCATGTAGAAAAGTCTGAGTACGCTCATGCTCAGCTCCCTGATCTGATCCGGGGCTTTCTCTGTCTCCTTCTGCAGGTCTTTCAGATAATAATGCCAGTCGCGCACAAACTGTTCGTAGCGTTTCAGGTCCGGCGTATCCAGCCATTTTCTGACTCTGACTTTCGTCTTTTTCTTCGGACATTCATGAACCTGCAGAAAGTACCGGAAATCTCCGTCCTCATAGATCCTGCCCAGCGGGAACAGCCGGCAGATGCCCGGCCGGTATTCATGAATACCGCAGCGTCCTTCCGGATTCAGGAACGGGCATCTCTCCCCGTCTCCTGCCATCTTCAGATTCGGCAGAATCACACCGTCTACAATATTCAGTTCTATCTGCCGGTCCAGCATGGATTCAAAATCTTTCCCGGTTGCCGCGCACAGCCGGAAAACATCCAGGGGATCCAGTGTAATGGAACTGCCCATCCCCGTACAGCACGACGAACAGCCTTCGCATCCGCCGCAGTCCGCCTTCACCAGATCATTGGAAGTATACAGCCTGCCGTCAGATACTTCTTTCATATCAATTTCCCGTTCCATATCGTTCACTCCTCTTCCCCGCTCAGGCTTTTTCTGCCCAGCCTCACGTCATTCAGATGTTCCGCCAGTTCCTCCGGCAGATAATCAAACAGATAATTGCCGCTGTTCGGAAAACGGTCCAGATACTCTGCCCGTATCTCCCTGCTGATGCGTTCTGTCTCTTCTTTCAGTTCTCTGGCAGACATGGTGCGGCATCCCTGCCCCCGGATAATAATCTGCTCCAGACCGTCGGAAGTAGCCACAGTCACCTGATACTTTCTCCCGATCGTATGGGCTGTACGCTCAATATACTGGTCCGCCGTCTCTGCTTCTTTCGTGTAAACCACATAAATGTTGTGGTATTTCACCGTTTCCTCCACATGCCCCTCCACACGGTACGCGTCAAATACCAGTATGAGGTTGCATTTTCGGAATCCCTGATAGTTGCACAGTACGTCCATGAGCTTTCCCCTGGCCCCGTCTATATTGGTCTTTGCCATCTCGCTCAGTTCGTCCCAGGCAAAGATCACGTTATAGCCGTCCACAAGAAGATACTCTTCCGGATTTTCTTTTGCCCTGGAAGATCTGTGCTTTCCCGGGACATATTCCGAATTACTTTTTTCTTCCGCTCCATAGACGCGGACCCTGTCTTCCGCGCCGGGAAGCCTCCTCTTGGGAGCGCCAAAGGTACGCACAAAGATCTCTTCCAGTTCTTTTTCTTCTTCCGCGGTTCCAAACGGCGCGCGTTCTCTCCGGCGGGGAGCCGGTTCTGCCTCTGCTTTCCCTCCGTCTGCCCCGCTGTCTGTCAGATCCGCCAGATGCATATGTTCTTTTACTTCATACCAGGGTATGACCGTGCCTGCGCCATGATAACAGAATACGGAGTCCGGCGTATTTTCCACATCTGCCTCCGGATCATAGCCAATACTCCGGATCACCTCTTCCGCATCCCTGCATGGCGCGTAACCTCCGGGCATGCAGGAAAGACGCCCTCTTCCTTTTGTATAGGAAGTGACTTCCTGCTGATAATTCCGCATGGCAGACACCGGCGCGGATCCGGATAAAACCGACATCTCTCCTTCCGTCTCCGGCTGTTCAAAAGACGCGTGCATCTTTTCCAGATCTGTCATGGCCCGTCCCACATTTTCCAGCGGAATCTCCAGACGGAATTCATAATAAGGCTCCAGCAGAACATTCTGCGCCTGCATCAGCCCCTGCCGGACTGCGCGGTAAGTCGCCTGCCGAAAATCCCCTCCTTCTGTATGTTTCAAATGTGCTTTTCCGGAAATCAGCGTGATCCGTACATCCGTAAGTTCTGATCCGGTCAGCACGCCCACATGCGTCTTCTCTTCCAGATGGGTCAGTATCAGGCGCTGCCAGTTCCTGCTCAGCTGGTCCTCGCTGCAGGCCGAAGCAAACTGCAGGCCGCTGCCCGGCTCTCCCGGTTCCAGCAAAAGGTGCACTTCCGCATAATGGCGCAGAGGCTCAAAATGCCCCACACCCTCCACCGTATCCGCAATGGTTTCTTTATATACAATGCTGCCTTCTCCGAAGTCCACCGATACATCAAAACGTTCCCGGATCATGGTCTTCAGCACATCCATCTGCACTTCTCCCATGAGCTGCGCCTGGATCTCTCTTTGCTTTTCATCCCACCGGATATGGAGTTCCGGTTCTTCTTCCTCCAGTGTCCTTAACTTTCCTACCATCTGCACAGGATCACATCCCCGGGGAAGCAGGATGCTGCAGGACAATACCGGTTCCAGAACCGGCAGATTAGAACCTTCTTCCGCTCCCAGCCCCTCTCCCAAATAGGTATGGATAAGTCCGGTCACTGCACAGACCGTACCGGCAGCGGCTTCTCCTGCCGTCTCATATCTGGATCCGGAATAAAGGCGTATCTGGTTGACCTTTTCTTCCCACGCGTCTTCGCCCCGGCCTCCGCTCAGGAGATCCTTTACCTTCAGGGCTCCGCCGGTCACTTTCAGATAAGTCAGACGGTTTCCCTGTTCGTCCCGTCCGATCTTATATACCCTGGCGCCGAACTGTTCTCCATACTCGGGCACAGCCATACAGATTTCCAGACCGTGAAGGAATTCGTCCACCCCTTCCAGTTTCAGCGCCGATCCAAACCAGCATGGGAACAGATCTCTCCGGCAGATCAGCCGGTTGATCTCATCCTGCGGGATCTCTCCGGTCTCCAGGTAACTCTCCATCGCTTCTTCCCCGCAGACCGCTATGTTCTCCAGAAAAGTCTCCCGGTCCTGTCCGGCGCCAAAATCCACGCACCGGTCATCCAGCAGCCGGCGTAGTTCTTCCAGAAGCTTTCCCCTGTCTGTCCCCTGCTGGTCCATCTTATTGACAAACAAAAATGTGGGCACCTGATACCGCTTCAGCAGTTTCCAGAGCGTCCTGGTATGTCCCTGGACGCCGTCCGCTCCGCTGATCACCAGCACCGCGTAATCGATCACCTGCAGCGTCCGTTCCATCTCCGCGGAAAAATCCACATGCCCCGGCGTATCCAGAAGCGTCACCGGCTTTTCCCCCAGACGAAGCCTCGCCTGCTTGGAAAAAATCGTAATCCCCCGATTCCGCTCCAGCTCATAAGTATCCAGGAACGCGTCCCTGTTGTCCACACGTCCCAGGCTGCGGATCGCGCCGCTGCGGTAGAGCATCGCTTCCGAGAGCGTAGTCTTGCCCGCGTCCACATGGGCGAGGATGCCGATGTTGACCGGCTGCTGCGCAGCCGGTCTGGTATCTTTATTATCAGACGTATTTCCCATAGAAATACCCCTTTCCGTTTTATGATCGTATATCCGTAATCATATCACAGAAAGGGGGATAAGTCGATAAAGCTTATCAGGGCTTTTTATCAGCACTTTTTTATCAGCACTTTTTATCAACACTTTTATCTTGCCGACCGTTCTCACGTTATTGAACCACTAATTCCAATGTCCCTGTATAGTGCTCCGCCACCACGGTAATATAGTTGCTTGCCGAGGGCAGATCAATTGTTCCGGAATATGAATCTTCCGTATCGCACAGGATCTCCGGCTCGTCTGCCCCTGTCTGCAGGATCAGTTTCAATGTTCCGCTTTCCGTATCCATATGACAGGAGATTTCTATTTCGTTTCCGCCGTCCCGTTCAAGCGCGGTGCCTCCGAAAAGGACCTCTTCGCCGGAAAAATCTTCATAGTTCGCTTCGTAAGTTCCCACATAGCTGTCTGTACCCGAACTGCGTTTCCCCCGCAGCTCCTTCTTATCTGTCAGCCCGGTATCGGGCAGTGCCTGCAATGCCTGATTGTATTGTTCAATGATTTCATCTTTCGAGCATGCTGTCATAGATATAAAGCAGCACATCATCAGCAGTAAAAGTATTATTTTCCTCATGTCCATTCTCCTCCCGGTATTTTCGTCCGCTTTTAAAAAATTGTAACGCACTTTATCTGCCCGAGTACCGTCTCCCGCGCCCTCTTTTCTTTTTCTTCTTAGCCGTCCCCGTTTTGCTGCCGGGATGAGAAAACAGCAGAAGCGCCATGGTCAGAGCAATGACCGCCGCCATCCCAAAGATCGCCAGCGGGATACTGGGGGCTTCTGTGGCGCCGTTATACTCCTGCATATCGAACCCGGCGAGAACCAGCGCCGCGGAAAAGGGATAGGCGGAGAGCAGGAAACCGCTTTTAAAAAACAGGATGCAGTATCCGAAAAAGAAGGTCAGAAGCGATCCTCCGAGATAAGCACCCCGAATCTGGCCGAATATCAGGATGACCGGCATGCACACCAGGCAGGTGTTGAAAGCGGCTCCGATCACCTGCGCGCCCTGACTTGCAAGAACCGCCGGGGATAATCCGTCCAGGCCTGCCGCGGTTCCGGTCAGAAGCGTCACAAATACGCTGTATACTCCAAATATCAGCGACAGGATTACGGTTATCGTCAGTTTTCCGCCCAGCAGTCCGGGATAAGAGACCGGAACCGTAAGCAGATTTTTCATGGTATCATTCGTGTTTTCCCGGTCTATGATCCATCCTCCGATCATCACAAGCGAGATGGGCAGAAAGATCTGGGTGTTTCCCCATATGACACTGTTGAAAAGACTTACAAAATTATAACCGGGGTCTCGAAGCTCAGGATTCATGACCAGTTGGGAACCGTATTGCACCACAGGGCAGAGAGCCAGGGCCACAATCCCTACCAGCAGGATCTGGCACCGCCGCAGCTTCCGCCATTCGCCTTTGATAATACTCCGCATGCTTCTCACCTCCTTAACAGCCCTGGCGCTTATAGACCCACGCGATCAGAGTCAAAAACAGCGCCGCTTCTATGCAGACTATGAAAAACGCCTGCGGGACGGTTACAAAATAAGGACTGATCCGCTCCACCAGCGCCGCCGTCTCCGCGCCGATCTTTGATGTATCAAAATACTGATAATACCAGCGGAAACTTAAGGGACCGGGCAGCAGCGTGCCCAGGTTGAATCCAAACGGCTGCATGATGAACGCATCATTCATACTGCAGATGTAATTGACCGTTGTATAAAAGAACGTGATGATCACAGAGATAATATAACTGCGGTTCAAAAATACCACCAGAAGGATACAGGGCAGCGACCCGGCCCACATCATGATCCCCTGACCGATGCCTACCCAGAAAAGCCTCCAGAATCCCACCGGTTCCCATCCTGCCGCCAGCACAATCACCAGGATGACCAGGCCGCCTGCCGCCATGAAAGCCGCCGCAAATAAGAACAGCAGGGCCATCTTCGCCAGTGCCAGAGCAGACTTGTTCACAGGAACGGTAATCAAATTTTTCAGCGTGTCGTTGTCCTGCTCCTCAAAAAGCAGATTGGAAGCAAGCACCACCAGCGCGGGCATGAGCAGCATATACGCGCTCATCTGGAATAAAGAGGCCATCATCCTGTCCACCGCTTCCGCGCCGCTTGTAAACGCTTTGAAATCCGGCAGGAACAGCGCGCACCCCAGCGGGATCAGGGCCGAGACAGCCGCCGCCCCGAAGAACAGGGGCCTGCGTTTCAGCTTGGCAAATTCACATCGCAGCAGTCTAAGCAATGCCCTCACCTCCTGTAACTTTTTTAAAGTAATCCTCCAGAGTATCCTCATAGAGATGCGCGTCGGATACGGTCAGCCCCTCGTCCACAAACAGGCGGACAGCCGTGCCCGCATCCAGCCGGGAATCCCGGACGGTCAGTTTCGTGGAACTGTCTATTTCCATATTCCGGATACCCATCCTGTCCTGAAGCAGTCCGGATGCCGCCGCCGCGTTGGACACCGTAAATCGAAAATATTTTCCATTCTTCTTCTCCAGTTCTTCCAGACTTTCTTCCTCCAGCAGAACGCCATGGTCGATAATGCCGATATCGTCGGCCAGCAGAGAGATCTCGGAAAGTATATGGCTGGAAATCAGGATGGTTTTTCCCGTGGCGTCGCACAGATTCCGTATGAAATCACGCACCTCCGCGATACCGATGGGGTCAAGCCCGTTGATCGGTTCGTCCAGTATCAGGAGCTCGGGATTGTGCATGACGGCCAGGGCAATCGCCAGACGCTGTTTCATGCCGAGAGAATACTGGGAAAACAATTTTTTGTCTTTATAAGGCAGATTGACCAGTTCCATGGCATTCTTGATATATTTCGGACCTTTCAACCCTCTCAGATCGGCAAAAATCCGCAGGTTTTCCGTCCCGGTCAGATTCGGATAAAACCCCGGCGATTCGATCAGGGAGCCGATACGGGGCAGGATCTTTTTCTCATTGCCGCGAAGCGGTTTGCCGAAGATTTTCACGTCTCCGGAAGTCGGCTCCGTCAGCCCCAGAAGCATCCGCATGGTTGTCGTTTTACCGGCTCCGTTCCGTCCCAGGAGCCCGTAGATACGCCCTTTTCTCACATGAAGAGACAATTTGGATACGCTGGTCTGCTCTCCATACTTTTTCGTGAGACCGCGGGTCTCGATGATATAATTGCTCATAATCAGATATCTCCTTTCGTGCTGCCTATAAGATAGCATCTCTGTTCTGAGATAACGCTGAGCCAACCTTGATTTATCTCTGAGATTTTCACCGAAGAATAGCCGAATGACATTGGGGAGGGTATAATACAGATAACAACGGATGATAAAGGGGAATGATTTATGGCAGATTATAGAATATTACTGGCCGATGATGACCGGGGGCTTCTGGAAATGCTTCTCTCTATTTTCCGGCGGGCAGGCTACCATGACCTTCTCACCGCCTCGTCAGGGCTCGAGGCGCTCCGCCTCTGGCGTGAAGAGCAGCCGGATCTGGTTGTCCTGGATGTGATGATGCCGGGTATGGACGGATTTTCTGTCCTGAGAGAGATACGCCGCGCAAGCCGTGTTCCCGTCCTGATGCTCACCGCCCGCGGCGAAGCCGAAGACCGCATTGAGGGATTGGAAAACGGTGCGGACGACTATCTTCCCAAGCCTTTTTTGCCGAAAGAACTGCTCCTGCGGGCAGGCGCCATCTTAAGCCGCGCCTACCCGGAGCGGAAAGAGCAGGTGGCGCTGGCCGGTTCCACCGTGGATATGGCGAATGCGGAAGTATGGAAAAACGGAGAACGAATATCATTGACGGCGAAAGAGCTGCAGCTCTTTGAAAAACTGTATGAAAACGCGGGGCGAATCGTCACTACAGGAGCCTTGTGCGAGACCATATGCGGAGAGTTCTGGCAAGGATACGAGACTACCCTTTCCACCCACATCCGGCACCTGAGAGAAAAGATAGAAGAAAACCCCTCCAGGCCGGTTTCTCTGGTGACAGTAAAAGGAATCGGTTACCGTCTCAATCTTAAGGAGGCCGCATCATGAATTCTGTACAGCGTTTCTTCCGACGTTATATTCTTTCCATGATCGGAATCATATTTTTATTCCTGGGTATCAATATCGCGCTCTTTTTTGCAGTCATGGTCATAGGGAGTATGAGCGGTTCCGGGACCTCTCTCTCTGTCCGGGATCTTTCAGACGGCGTGGTATGGCAGGACGGCGCCTGGACCGCCGACAGTGCCGCCCTTTCCATACTGCGGAAAAACGACGCGTGGGCCATGCTGCTGGATGAGAACGGGAATGTTGTCTGGCAGCAGGATCTGCCGGAAGATCTGCCGCAGTCTTATACAAGCGCGGACATTGCCTCCTTCAGCCGCTGGTATCTGGACAGTTATCCGGTAAAGATATGGGCGCGGGAGGACGGCAGCCTGATGGTAGCCGGTCTGCAGCCCCGGACCCTGGTAAAATTTTACTATTCTCTGGAATGGCCCTATATAGAAGTTATGGCAGGCGGAATCGCCGCAGTCTTCCTGTGCAATCTGTTTCTGATTATTTTTCTGATCCTGCGCAATACCCGCAAAGTAGAGAAAGCCATGACTCCCATCTTACAGGGCATTCAGGATCTGAGCCGCGGCAAACCGCGGCATCTGGAAGAGCAGGGGGAACTGGCTGAAATCAGCAGGGGTCTGAACCGGGCAGCCGACTATATGAGCCGGAAAGATAATACAAGAGCCGAATGGATCCGCGGCGTGTCCCATGATATCCGCACGCCGCTTTCCATCGTACTGGGATACGCCAGCGAGCTGGAAGAAAACGATGTACTTCCGCAGGAAGCCAGGAAACAGGCCGGGATTATCCGCCTGGAAAGTGAAAAAATGAAAAGGCTGATCGATGATCTGAATCTGACCACCAAACTGGAATACGCGCTTCAGCCTGTCCAGGTCAGAAATGTCGATCTGGCAGAAACAGGCCGGCTGGCTGCCGGCGAGGCGCTTAACAGCGGTCTGCCGCAGCAGTATGAGATTGCATTTTCCGAGGCACGGCCGGGACGAAGCCTTCCTTTTTCCGGAGACAGCAGTCTTCTGCTGCGAATGCTGGATAATCTGATCCGAAACAGCGTGATTCACAATCCGCAGGGATGCAGGATCATCCTTTCTGCCGGAGAGGAAGACGGATATTATCTCTACACGGTATCGGACGACGGTATCGGGCTTTCTCCGGCGCTGCTTGCCGCGCTGAACCAGGGACAGGACATTTCCAGCACCCGAAACTGCGGCGGAAAATCTGAGCATGGACTGGGGTTAAAACTGGTGCGGCAGATCGTCCGCGCCCATCAGGGAAAGATACAGTTTTCTGATACTGTCCCTCACGGGCTGACTGTAAAAGTTTTCCTGCCTATAAAATCATGAAAGCTATGCCAGCTTTTTCACGTTCTCCATCACATTCCGATATGCCTCCCGTACCGCGAGAAAAAGGCCCTGCACATCGCCGTCTTTTTTCCCGCCGCGGGTGGCGTCGGACAGACGCGTACACGTTTCATAAAGCGGCGTAAGCTCCAGATTTCCCGCCACGCCTTTCAGCGTATGGGCGGCGGCAAAGATCCCTTCATAGTCATTTTCTTCCATGGCTTTTTCCAGCGCCTCATAGTTCCTGTCATTCTCAAATTTTTTCAGCATCCGCGCAAGCAGCCCCTGATTTCCCATCATCCTGGACAATGCGGTCTGATAATCCGCTCCAATCTCTTTATAGAATTCTTCCGGCGTCATCTTTCTCTCCGATCCCGGACCATTTATCTGCGGTCCGTTTTCTTTCATCATATAACAGGCCGGGGAAACTTTCAAGCTCCCCCGGCCGTATCCGCCGTTCTGATTCTTTGTTATTCTCTTGCGGCCATCAGTTTGTTTCTTAACTCGTCTTCCAGTCTTGCCAGTTCCTGTTCTGCCGCCTGTCGTTTCTGTCTTCCTTCCTGCTGGATCCGAAGAGTCTCCTCAATCGTGGAGATCAGGTTCTCGTTTACTTTGCGCAGGGTATCGATTTCCACGATCCCGGCCTCCGATGCTCTTGCCGTCTCCACCGTATTGGATTTCAACAGCTCTGAATTCTTTTTCAGAAGCTCGTTCGTCGTATTCATCACTTCTTTCTGCATCTTCAAGGTCTTTTCCTGACGGTACAGTCCCAATGCGATGACGATCTGGCCTTTCCATACAGGAATCGTGTTCATGACAGCCGTCTGAATACGTTCTACCAGCAGTTTGTCATTATTCTGGATCAGTTTGATCTGCGGCGCCGTCTGGATGGCAATCGTACGGCTCAGTTTGAGATCATACAGTTTTTTCTCAAATCTGCTCACCGTCTCCTCAAAGTCATTCACCAGCTGCGCCGCCATAGGATCATCCGAACGCTCTGCTTCCGCCCTGAGGCCCGGCAGCGTTTTTTCCCGCAGCTCGGTCAGTTTTTCTTCCCCTGCTTCAATATAGATCTGCAGTTCCCTGAAATATTCCAGGTTTTTTTCATACATGGCATCAAACATGCCGATATCTTTCAGCATGCTGACCCGGGCTTTTTCCAGTTCGCCTTCAATCCGGTCTATCTGAACTTCCACTTTCGCATAGCGTTCCCGGAATTTTTCCAGACTGTTCCGGGCGTTGCGTACAAACGGGATTTTATCCAGGATCCCTTCCCCGTCTCCCGGCTTCGTGATATCCATACCCTTCACCTGGATAACCAGATCGGATAAAAGGCCTCCCACATAACCGGTATCTTTACTGCGGACATTCCCCAGAACCGTATCCGCGAAATCCGAGAGGTTCCGCTGCGCGCCTACGCCGTACTGTATCACCGCCTGAGAATCCATCAAATCAATCGATTCCCGGATTTCACGGATCTTCTTCTGTTCCTCTTCCGTAAAAACAGGCATCTGCGATTTTACTTCTGTGAGTTCTCCCTGTTCCGTATCCGCAGTCTCCTGCTGTCCTCTGGCCCGCGCCAGATCTGCCAATGTAATCTCTGCCATTTTCTTCTCCTTTTCTACAGACTGTCTATGATCCGCCTCATGGCCGGATAATCCGGCACCTGCATCACTCTGGTCACCTCCGGCGCCATTTCTTCTATTATTCCTTCAAAACTCTGGCTTGCCGCCCCGTAAGTGCTGGTCCGGAATCCATGCTTTTCCCATGCCAGCTTCTGGATGTCTCTGTCCAGCAGCGCCTCCGCTCCTGCGCGCCCGGCTTCGTCCAGCGCAATATATACGTGTGTGGACCATACGGTAGGAGACGGATAGATCATCACCAGATCACCCTTCATCTGTTCATAATCCTCCGGATTTTCCACCGCGAATTCCAGAAGCTGGCTCTCATATCCGGCGATCATCGGCTTCGCTCCCACTCCCATCCGCAGAAACTGATTGAACAGATCAGAAGACGACGTCTCCATATATCCCAGTCTGGCAAAGATCTCCTGAAGCTTCGGAATAACGTTTTCCACGGTAGTCTCGTCCACCGTCTCCCCGCCGTTTAGCACATTTGCCAGCAGCGCCGCGAACATATTGCCGGAATTGGATTTGGCAGGATCTGTCGTGTCCACAGAGACTTTCCCGTAGAGCTCCGGAACCCCCAGATCCGCCCAGGAAGTGTCTGCCATGATCAGATCTGTCAGCTTCACCATATCCGCATAATAGACCCCTTCCTCTTCTTCCACAATGCCTTCCCGCATCAGCGCGTCCAGGACAAGCTGATGTGTATAAAGAACAATCGGCGTATTGAATATGATCTCATCCTGCACCGGCTGCCCTTTCTCGTCTTCATAATATGCCAGCGCCGTCTGGCTGGAAGGGAACAGATAGTCCATCCCCGTCTGATCGGCAGTCACCATATCCAGGGAGCCTGCTCTGGAATATTGAAATTCCAGATGGTACTCCCTTCTCAGGATCTCCGCCGCCTCTTCATCTTCAAAAAGCCCGATCTTCTCTCCGCCCAGATATCCGTCCAGCACGGTCACCCTGCTCTGGGAAGAATACAGATAGTATCCTCCGGAAGCCAGGATCACTACCGCGAGAAGAATGATTCCCAGTGCTCTGGATTTCATGTGATCCCCTCCATCTTTCGCATTTTTTCCAGCAGTTTGATCTCTGCGTCCATATCCAGCATTTCACTGCTCATCAGGCGCTGGAACTGCTGTTCAAAAGCACGGTTCAAAGTCTTGATCGCGCCTTTGGTGTCCTCTTTCAGACGCAGCGCTTCCTCTGTCTTCAGACTGCTCTCCTGCAGTTCCACATATTTTCCCAGCAGAGAAGACGCGGTATCCTGATAGTAGTCGATGAACCGTCTGGCCATGCCGATCTTCTCCGGATGTTTTTCCAGATACTTCAGGATGCGGGCCGCCGTCTCATGCAGCTGTTCCGACTGTTCCCGCAGTTCAGCGTCTTCGATCTGTTTCATGGATCTGCGTATATTCTCGAAGTCTTCTCTGGCTTCTTCCAGTTTCTTCTCCAGCTCCTCCCCGTTCTCCAGATCTTCCACGATGATCTTTCCGATTCTCCGTCTGGGGCGGCTCAGCAGATAAA
>HHCFR05603__coassemble_1047_pt1 | contig 15756 bp, 18 predicted proteins | sample HHCFR05603__metabat2_low_PE_033 | metagenome-assembled genome bin HHCFR05603 | reverse complement strand
GGCGCCCCGTTTGGAAAAAAAAGTTCTTTTTATTGACATTATAAAATATTTGCACTAATATAGTTAGGAACCGAAGTAATTAAAAAGACGGGAGGCCATGGAAATGGAAACAGGAAAGATGATCAACCGGATCTCCAACCGGCTGAGAAGACGCTCCAGAAAAGTGCAGGAAACAGTGGGCATCTCCGGAGCCAGGGGAAATATCCTGGATTATATTCTGGTGGAGAGCGAGAAACACAATGTCTATCAGAAAGAGATCGAAAAAGAGTTTGGCCTGCGTCCGTCCACAGCCACGGAAGTGCTGAAACACCTGGAAGAAGAGGGGCTTATTGTGCGCATCCCGGATGAGGATGACGGACGGTATAAGAAGATCGTGTTTACAGAAAAGGCGGAAGAGATTCAGAATGCCCTGCGCCGGGAGATCGTAAGATCCGAAGAGATCCTGCTGGAAGGGATTTCACCGGAGGAGCAGGAGATATTTATGAAGATTACGGCTAAGATGCTGGAAAATCTGGAACGGGAGGAATGAACATATGGACGAACATGAATTGATGGGAAAGGCGCCGATTCCGAAGGCTGTGATGAAGATGGCGGTGCCCAGCGTGATCAGCAGTCTGGTGACTGTGCTCTATAATATGGCAGATACTTTTTTCGTGGGGCAGACCGGAGATCCGCTGCAGGTGGCGGCAGTCAGCCTGACGAATCCTATATTTATCCTGATGATGGCTTTTGCCAATATGCTGGGCATGGGAGGCAGCGCCGTGCTGTCCCGGGCGCTGGGAGAGAAGAAGGAGGAGCGGGCGAAGAATACCTCTTCTTTTGTGACCTACGCTTCCCTGATCATCGGTATTCTGTTCGCGGCGGTCCTGATCATTTTCATGGATCCGATCCTGGCTTTATTTGGCGCAAACAAACAGACTTATGCATTTGCCAGAGGCTATACCTTTCATATCTCTTACGGCGCGCCGTTCATTATCTGGTCTGCGGCGGCCAGTTTTATTGTCCGGGCGGAAGGCGCCAGCAAAGAGGCGATGGTTGGAAGCATGATCGGTACCATCGGCAATATCGTGCTGGATCCGATCTTTATATCTGTCCTGGGACAGGGCACTGCGGGAGCCGCCATCGCCACGACCATCGGGAATGTGATGGCGAGCGCATATTATCTGTGGTATTTCCTGAAGAAAAGCCATGTCCTTTCCATCCATTGGAAATATTTCAAAGCCGGGGCCGGCATACTGACCCAGACCTGTTCTTCCGGGCTTCCGACGGCGATATTTTCCGCCTTGATGAGCGTGTCCACCATCGTTCTGAACCAGCTTCTGGTAGCTTATGGAAATGCCCCGGTGGCGGCCATCGGAATCGTATTTAAAGCCAACATGTTTATCACCTTCCTGCAGATGGGACTGGCAAACGGCGTGCAGCCGCTTCTGGGATACAGCTATGGAATGGGAGATATGGAGCGGTTCCGGGGTGTGGAACGGTATACCAAGAAGTGCTGCCTTATAGCGGGGGCTGCTGCCACGGTATTTTATTTTCTGCTCCGGGAACCGATCATCCGGATTTTCATCAGCGATGAGGAGGTCATAGCCTATGGGGTAGAAATGCTGGTGGCCTATATGCTGTCCGGACCGGTGATCGGCTTCCTGTTTGTGAATATGAACTGCATGCAGTCTGTGGGACATGCGTTTCCTGCGACGGTGCTCTCTGTGCTCCGGCAGGGTATTCTGCTGATCCCGCTTCTGTATCTGCTGCGCGCCATGTTCGGACTGGACGGTGTGATCCTGGGACAGTCTGTGACGGACTATATCGCGGTTATCCTGTCTGTAATCCTCTGGATCAGGATAAGAAAGAAACTGGAAAAACAGCCTTCCAGGACATCCGTACCTCAGTACAGCTGACAGAAAAAGAGACCTGCGCCGGATTATTCCAGCGTCAGGTCTCCTTTTTTGATCCAGCCCATACGGCGGAGAATTTCACAGAAAAATGTACTCAGCACGGCAGGCAGGATGAAGCAGATCAGGAGAAGGCCGATCCAGTCCATGGGTGTGATGGCAGCTTTGACACCGGATGCAATGTCTGCGAGCCATCCCGTGTAGACGCCGATCTGACCTACCAGCCCGCAGGTACCCATGCCGGACGAGACTGCCGGGCCATTCATCTGCATGGCGAAGATGCAGGTGGCGATGGGGCCTGTGATGGCGGATGCCAGTGTGGGCGGGATCCAGATCCGCGGATTTTTTACAATATTGCCCATCTGCAGCATACTGGTACCCAGTCCCTGGGCCACCAGTCCGCCCCAGCGGTTTTCCCGGAAACTCATCACGGCGAATCCTACCATCTGGGCGCAGCAGCCTGCTACGGCGGCTCCTCCGGCAAGCCCGGTCAGGTTCAGGGCGGCGCAGATGGCCGCGCTGCTGATCGGCAGCGTAAGGGCGATCCCCACGATGACAGATACAAAGATGCCCATAAAGAAAGGCTGCAGTTCTGTGGCCCACATGATCAGCTGGCCTACCGCGTTCGCTGCGCTTCCGATGCCGGGAGCCCACCATGCGGACAGGGCGGTGCCGATCAGGATCGTGACAAGAGGAGTCACCAGAATATCGATCTTCGTCTCCTTGGATACGGCTTTGCCGAATTCCGCGGCGAAGATCGTGACTACCAGTACGGCCAGCGGACCGCCGGCGCCGCCCAGTTCATTGGCGGCCTCGCCCACAGCCAGCAGGGAAAAGAGCACCAGCTGGGGAGCCTGCAGGGCATATCCGATAGAGATCGCCATGGCAGGGCCGGATACGGCTTTTGCGTAGCCGCCTGCGGTGACCAGGAAAGGGATCCCGGCCTGCTCGCCCAATGTGGAGATGATCGTACCGATCAGCAGAGAGGCGAACAAGCCCTGGGCCATGGCGCCGAGGGCGTCGATTCCGTAACGTCTGGCGGAAAACACGATATTTTTCCGCTTCATAAACTGCCGGACGGCAGACATCTGTTTTTCACTCATAACTTTCCTCCTTTGCACCATTACAGGTGACAAGACAGCTGTAATATCCTGAATAAGATATCACAGCTGTTGGGAAAAGTCAATTATGATTCTCTAAGTAAATACCCTTTTTTCAGCAGAATATTTTCGATCTGATCCAGGGCATACTCCGAAGAAGCCTCTACTGTGTGCAGATGGATGCCGTCGGAGATGGGGAAGAGCGGACCGCTGCGGCTGTGTGCCAGACGTTCGCAGAAAAGTTCCACGTCTTTTGGGGAAGCCAGATTCAGATCTGCCCGAAGCTGCCCGTATACGTCATGCTCCACCGCCACGTCCAGCACCAGCCCGCCCAGGGAGACGATCGTCATAAGTTCGTCGCGGATCTGGTCCTTCGTATGGCGTACCAGAAAAGCGCGGACGTATTTTTTCCCGGCAGGTTCGTAGAGCAGGTATCCCTGGGCTGTGGCAAGGATAGGATACCGGGTGCGCAGCAGCGCGATATCCTGTACGATTACCTGGCGGCTGACGCCCATCTGCTTTGCCAGCGCGCTGCCGGACAGGGGTTTATCTGCCCTTCCCAGTTCTCCTATAATCCGTTCTCTGCGTTCTTTTCCGTCCATGAAAGCCTCCTGCGCATTTCCCATGCCGGAGCAGAAAGAACTGTTCCGGTCAGTGAATATGTATACAGTGTACTATAAGTCCGGGGATGCGTCCAGCATCTTACTGATGTTTTCGCACTGGTAAAGTCGGCGTGTGCATGCTATAATACATTAGTATAATAGAAATTCAGGAAAAGAGGAAACTGATATGGTACGCAAAGCAGAGATCAAGACCGTGGAAGGACTTCGCGGCGGCAAAGGCCGTCTGGAGATGCACCACATCCTGAAGCCGGAGGAGCTTAACGGACATGGACGGATGTATGCGCTGGTAAAGATGGAGCCGCACAGCAGCATCGGTTTTCATGAACATATCGGAGAGACAGAGCCATATTATGTGATATCCGGTCACGGCATATTTATTGACAACGATGGAAGCCGCATCCCGGTGGGCCCGGATGATGTGTGCCTGATCGAGTGCGGGCAGAGCCATGGATTTGAGAATGATTCGGATGAAGAACTGGTGATGATGGCTCTGGTATACAACGAATAAGACCGGAGGATACAGAATGCCGACAGATATTATTGCGAAAAAGATCAAAGACTTAAATAAAGCTTATGCGATGTTTTCTCCGCTCACCAACATGCCCTATGTGGAATGCGAGGAAGAGAACTTTTATGACAGGGTGCGTCTTTATGAGGATGAGGAGGATGCCAAAAAAGCGGCGGAAGAGCTGGAAGACGACGGCATCCGGATCCAGGTCAGAGAATTGAAGGTACAGGAGATCTATGTCCCGGTAAATGCCAGGGAACCCAAGGGTCCGAAGAAAAAGATGTATCTGAACCATGTGCGCCAGCATATAGGGATCCTGCCGTTTATCGGAGTCAATGCGGTGGGGTATTGCCCGAAAGGCAGTGAGCTTTTGACTGTGGAGCTTTCCGGGATCCTTCCGGAAGGCTTTGAGGAAAAGGTGGGGAAAAATGCTCTTTATCAGCCTAATCTGCAGCTGACCGGACTGTATCTGATGCAGGAAGCCCGCCGCAAAAAAGAATGGGTGGATATGAAGCATCTGCAGGAGCTGGATGAAGAGTTCGGATCCAATCTGGCGAAATCCCGTCTCTTTATGGCAGTCCTGCCGCCGGAAGGACAGGAGAAGGAACAGAAAGTAAATCTGAAAGAATGCAGGATTCCTTATCTGAAGCATCAGAATGGAGACATTTTCTTTCCCCTGTTTTCAGATATCTGGGAATATCAGAAATATGCCAAAGGAAATAAAACGCTCCGCCCGATCCAGATTCCGTTCGCGGATATTACGAAATTCTGGGTCAACGACGCGAAGGCATATATGCTGAATCCCATGGGCATGTCCCTTCCGCTTTCCAAAGAGATGGTGCCAAGGCTTTTACAGAAATTCGGAGTCAGTAAGAATCCTTCCTGAGAAGAACTGTTGAGATATAAGTTGAAAAATGTAATTGACATTTGGCAGGTTTTGTGATATTAAATAATTAGCGTGTAACTTGTTTTCAAGGCATTAGCAGATTTTGCTAATGCCTTTTTGCGTTGGAGGGATTTGTTTGAGTAAAATTTCCATTGACATAGGCGGAACCTATATCCGTGCCGCGCTTTTTGATGAGACCTGCAAAATGAAAGAAATTCAAAAAGAAAGAACGGTTCGGGGGAAAGAATGTGACGGCCTTCTGGATCAGATAGAAAGGATGGCAATGCCTTATATAGAAAAGGGAGCTGTCCGGATGGGAATAGGAGTTCCTGGAGTTGTCGACCGCTGCGGTAAGATAAAATATGCGGCAAATATACCGGAACTGGAAAATATGAATCTGGGTGAATTGATGCAGAAAAGGCTGAAGATTCTAGTGAATACGATAAATGATGCCAATGCAGCTGCCCTTGCAGAAGCTGTACTGGGAGCCGGGAAGGGATACAGAAGTGTCTATTATATAACGGTTTCTACAGGTATTGGCGGAGGCCTGGTTATAGACAGGAAAATATGGACAGGGTCCGCCGGGTATGCAGGAGAAGCAGGAGGAGTGCTGACAGGGAGAAAAGGAGGACTTTTCGCAGAATCTGTAGAAATGTCCGCAAGCGGAAGTGCGCTGATTAAAAGAGGAAGCGCTGTATCAGGAAGGAAGCTGAAAGATGCGGGAGAAGTGTTGTCGGCTTCGCTCCATGGAGAACCGTGGGCGGCTGCTTTGTCAGAACAGATGGTATATGAACTGGCAGCGCTTTGTGCAAATATCAGCTATATTGTGAACCCGGATATTTTTGTATTTGGCGGAGGCTGTATGAATTCTGCGTATCCGCTTCTTGAAAAAATACATAACCGGTATATGCAGCTGACGGATGAAGGCCTGCATGGTACAGAGTTCGCACAGGCAGTTCTGGACGAGCCGGGAGTTGTGGGAGCGGCAATTTATAATTACAGGGAAGGTGATTAGAATGGGAAAAATGAATTGTTATTCTCCGGTGAGCGGAGAGGTAGTGGATCTGGATAAAGTGAAAGACCCTGTATTTGCAGGCAGGGTGCTTGGAGACGGGACCGCCGTATATCCGGCGGAGACGACAGTGAGCGCACCGGTTGACGGCGTGCTGAAGCTGATGTTCCATACGGGACACGCATTCGTAATAGAGACGGAATCCGGGGACGAGATTATGGTGCATATTGGGGTAAATACAGTCGCTTACCAGGGAAAAGGTTTTGAAGTTCTGAAAAAACAGGGAGAAAAGGTATATGCAGGAGAAGAAGTGGTACGGTTCAGTCCGGACTATCTTTCCAGTTCAGATATGACCACAATGGTTATCCTTATGGATGAAAAAAAGAAAAAGAAAGTTACAGAGACAAAAAAGGGCGCATGTACCAGAGGAAAGGATATTATTTTAAAATGGAAGAGCTTGTGACGCAGTTGACAAGCCATGGATGGACTTATGACATTTTAAAAATGAATCGTGAGAATCAGCGGTTTGACCATCTGGGACATGTGGGGCAGGTCAGAAATAACGGAAGGGTATTTCTGTCTGAAGAAAAAGAGCCTGCGGTTTTTTGCAATAAAGGAAAAGGTATCTGCAGTGAATTTACGGCGTCCAGACCGGTCGGATTCACAGATGCGGAAATAGGGGAATATTTTTTAAAAATAGGGTGTGGACTGCTCCGGAAAACAGATGAAAATTATTCTTTCAGGAATGTATATGAATTTATTCCTATTCAGACAAAGATTTCCAGCGGCCGCGATTATGTTTGTGCCGAAGCAGAGCAGGAGGAAGTCCGGGGATATGCGTACAAATACAAAAAGACATACCATGTGGAAGGAAATTGCCTGACAATTTCTCATTGCCTGAGGAACACAGGAAACAGGAATCTTCAGTGGGAATCTTATGCGCATAATTTTTTTGCGGCAGATTTTGAGAACGATGAAAATGTACTGCTGGATCGGAGAGGAGAAGAATACAGGACAGTTTTTTCATCTCCATATCGCGAGATAAGAGAAAACACAGATTTTCATTCTGAAAAATTTAAAGTATGGACGGCAAAAAACTGTATATGCCCGGAAGTGTTTTTCGCCGGAACGGCGGTCCCGGGCGAACAGGTCTGCTGGCACCGTACATATAAATTTATATAAGTAAATAAGCGGTTCTGATGCTGCCGTTGTTGTGCTGGGCGCCTTTAATATAAGCAGGACAAGTCATATTCAGCCGCTGAAAATAATCAAACAGGAGGTTTTTAAATTGAGTAAGAATAATCATTTTTTTGCCTTTGCACAAAAACTCGGCAAAGCGTTGATGACGCCTATAGCAGTACTGCCGGCCGCGGCAATTCTGCTGCGTATAGGATCTTCAGATCTGCTGGCCCTTCCGTGGATGGAAGCGGCAGGCAACGCGGTATTTGGAAACTTGTCCATGATTTTTGCAATCAGTATTGCTGTTTCGTTTGCTAAAAACGGAAACGGCGTGGCGGCGGTAGCGGCCGCCATCAGCCAGTACGTGATTGTAACAGTGGCGACTTCGTTTAACGCGGATATCAACCTTGGCGTTGTAGCAGGCATTATTGCCGGATTGGTTTCGGCGGCGCTCTATAACCGTTTTTACAACATCAAACTGCCGGAGCTTCTCGGATTTTTTGGAGGGAAACGGTTTGTACCCATCATCACTTCATTGGTTTCGCTGCTGATTGGCGCGGTTATGGGAGCAGTATGGCCACCGGTACAGGAAGGCATTCGTCAGCTTGGAATGGCAGTGATCTCTGTCGGCCCTGCGGGAACTTTTATTAACGGATTTATCAACAGACTTTTGCTTCCGTTTGGTCTTCATCATCTTTTAAATTCTTTCGTGCTTTTCCAGCTCGGAGAATTTGTCAATGCGGCGGGCGAAGTGGTGACCGGCGACCTGACGCGCTTTTTCGCCGGTGATCCGAACGGGGGACTTTTTGTGACCGGCGGATACGCAGTGTATATGTTTGGTTTCCCTGCAGTGGCTTTAGCGATGATCCGGCTGGCAAAACCAGAAAACCGGAAAGCGGTGGCAGGCGTACTTGGAAGCGCTGCGCTTACAGCGATCATTACCGGTATTACAGAGCCCATAGAGTACAGTTTTATCTTCCTGTCGCCGGTTCTGCTGGTTGTAAACGCACTACTGTTCGGCGTGTTCAATGCAATATCCATTGCGGCGGGAGTAAGGATGGGAATCGGCTTCTCCAATGGACTGATTGACTATATTATGACCTTCCAGCTGGCGACAAAGCCTCTGCTGATGATTCCTATAGGAATAGCTGCATTTTTTGTTTATTATTTTGTGTTTTATTTTCTTTTCAAAGTTTTGAATGTTCCCACACCGGGACGTTTTGAGGCGTATTCTCTTGATGATGAAAGCGACGATACATACAGTATTGGATCTGAAACGCCGGACGCACATTCCGAAGACGATGATATTCAAGAAAGCCGCTGAAATTTTGAGCGGAATCGGAGGAAAAAATAATATTCAGGATATAGAAGCCTGCATAACCAGGATCCGCCTGACCGTAATTGATGATGCAAAATTTGACAAAGATGCGGTGAAAAGAGCAGGGGCTATCGAAGTGGTGTCTATGGGAACAGGCAATTACCAGATTGTCATAGGTACCATGGCGGATCCGATTGTATCTGCGATGGAGGAAATGAAGTGATGAGCGGAGAGAAAAAGCAGTATTATTTTAAAGACATGGATTATTATATTCGGGAAACTCCAAAAGTCCTTATGAGAATCCTGAAAAATAGAAAAGATATACTCAGACAGGCGCTGGATATACTTGCTCCGGATCAGACGGAGCTGATACTGATGGGGAGCGGCAGTTCTTATACTGCCGCGCTGACCGCGAAATATTATCTTCAGAAAACTTTAAAAAAGAGTATAACGGTTTTATATCCTAATAATGTGCTCCGGTATGAAAAATTTTACAACAAAAAGGCGGCAGTCGTGGGAATATCTCAATCGGGCAACAGTGTGGCGCTGATCAGTGCCATCCGCAAAATGAAGGAAGCAGGGTATCCGGTAATAGCACTGACGCAGGACGCGTCCAGTGACGCGGCCCTCAGCGCGGACGCTTTGATGGATTTTTCCTGTGGAGAAGAGTCCTGCGGACCGAAGACAAAGGGATATTCCGTGACGGTTTTCCTTCTGATGCTTTTGGGGCTTGAGTATGCGCTTGAGAGAAACCAGATTACGGAAAAGGAATATGTGGATGATCTTCAAGCTGCGGAAGAAACAATACAGAATCTTTTGTGTGTCCGGGAGGATATGGAGAATTGGTATGATCAGAACCGTGAACGGATGATCGCAGTTCAGAAAATCTCATGCGTGGGATACGGGGCTAATTTCGGCACTGCAGTTGAAGGGTCATTGAAGCTGATAGAGACGGTCAGATGTCCGGCTTATGGCTATGAATTTGAGGAATATCTTCATGGCCCTAATGATGGGATCGACCGGAACAGTACGATCTTTCTTCTTGGCAGTCCGGATCAGGAACTTGACAGGATGAAACGTCTGCTGAAATTTGCGTCGGGAATTACCTCCGAATGTTTTCTGTTCACATCCGGTACAGAAGAAAAGCAGGATAATGAGGTTGGAATACGTTTCAAAAACTGTAAAGATTTCTTCCCGCTGGAGTACGCGGTAGTCGTCCAGTATCTGGCTTACAGGATATCAAAAGACCGGGCGGTTGATCTGAATGTCATTAAGTATCCGGAATATTATACGATTATGAACTGCAAGACGAAGTTATAACAAACAAAAAGTATTATGAATGAAAAATACCTTATTACAAAAATTCTGAACAATAATTGCATGATTATCGATATGGACGGCACAGAAAAGCTTTTTTTGGGAAAAGGAGTCGCGTTTGGAAAGAAAAACGGAGAGTACTGCGCTGTTCCATCAGAAGTGGATAAGATTTTTGTAATTGAAGAAAAAAGGAATGTGGCGGATTATCAGCAGCTGCTTGACAAAAACGATGAAATATTTGTTTCGTTCTGCGAGGACCTGATCTGGGAGCTTTCCCGTCAGGTCCAGACAGAATTGAACGAACGGATTCATGTCAGCCTGATTGACCATCTTGCCTGTACGATCAGAAGACTGAGACTGGGAGAACAGATTATCAATCCGTTTTTGCAGGAAACAGAAACTTTATACAGAAGGGAATTCATTCTGGCAAAAAAGATCTGCAATGCCCTGGAAAAACAGTATCAGATCAAGATTCCTGAAGGTGAAACAGGGTTTGTCGCAATTCATATACATTCAGCGATGTATAATGGAGATTTAAGAGATGCGTTAAAAAGCAACCGGATCTGCAGCCGGGTGCTGCGCTTTTTGGAAAGCGAACTGCGGATAACAATAGACAGAAGAACACTGGACTGCTCCCGGTTTATGGTTCATCTGACTTATCTGATAAAAAGAATACAGACAGGACAGACTGCGGAAACAGGGCTGGGTGAAATGGCTGATCTGATAATACATAAATACCCGGAATCATACCGTCTGTCAAAGGAGACGGCAAGAATACTGAATAAAGAAATAAAAAAAGCTGCTATATCGGAAGAAGAACTGGCTTTTCTTACCATGCACATAGAGCGGCTGTCACAAAGTGTCGGCAGATCAGCCGATAACAAAACTGAATAAAAGGATAAGGGCTGCAGAAACCGAGGACACAGAATTTTCAAAATTTTTCCTCAGAAAGAACATAAACATTTCCTAAAATAACTATATCTATTTTAGGAGGATGAGATGTTTATGAGACGAAAAATCTATTCCATGTCAGCGGCGCTTCTGCTGCTGTTTCTCACTGTTTTTTCATCGTTTCCCGCATTCGCGGCGGGCGGCCTGGAACTTTATACGGATTATCCGGGCATCTCCGTGAAGGCCGGAGACAGTCAGACCATCAGTATGAATGTTTCCAACAGCAGCGGCAGCAGCCTGGACGCGGATCTTTCGATCCTGTCCATGCCGGAGGGCTGGGAAGGCTATTTCAGCGGGAACGGAAGCCAGATCAGCAGAGTCCATGTGGAAAATGGGGCGGAGGCTCCTGTTACTTTCAACCTGGAGATCCCGGAAGACGCGGCAGAGGGCGACTACACGGTACAGCTCCAGGCAGCTTCCGATACAGGCCTTACAGACGTGACGGACCTGGTATTCAGCATCCAGGAAGTACAGTATGGGCAGGGAAGTTTTGAGGCAGAATACCCGGAACAGGAAGGCGCTTCCGGGACGGCGTTCAGTTTCAGCACGACGCTGGTAAACAACAGTGCGGCAGACCAGTCCTACAGCCTGGCAGCCCAGGCACCGGCGGGATGGCAGGTATCCTTCCAGCCCAGCGGAGAGACCACGCAGGTGGCCAGCATCGAAGTGGCGGCCGCTTCCAGCCAGGGTCTGACTGTGGAAGTGACGCCTCCGGAAAATGTGGAAGCAGGCGAGTATACGATCCCGGTCAGCGCGATCTCGGCCAATGATACGCTGGAGACGGAACTGAAGGTAACGGTCACCGGTACTTACGCGCTGGATCTGTCCACGCCGAGCGGCCTTTTAAGTTTTGACGCCCACGCCAACAGAGAATCCGATGTGACACTCAGCATTACCAACAACAGCAACGTGGATCTGCAGAATATCACGCTCACGTCTTCGGCCCCGACGGACTGGACCGTGACATTTGAAGAATCTTCCATCGATGTTCTGGAGGCGGGCGCGACGCAGGAGATTACCGCCCATGTGACGCCGGGAGACTCAGCCATGACCGGGGACTATGTGACGACGGTCACGGCCAGCTGTTCGGAAGTGTCGGACACGGCAGAGTTCCGCGTGTCAGTGAAGACGGATACGGTCTGGGGGATCGTGGCGGTTCTGATCATCCTGGCTCTGATAGCCGGAGTCGGTGCTGTGTTCAAAAAATATGGCAGACGTTAGGCGGTGAACAGCCATGAAGGAGACGATTATTCAAACCATAGGTCTGACAAAACGTTACGGAGAGAAAGTAGCGGTGGACCATCTGAATCTGACGATTCAGAAAGGCGAAGTATTTGGCCTCCTGGGGCCAAACGGCGCAGGAAAGACCACAACTACCCTGATGCTTCTGGGACTGACGGAACCCGGCGACGGACAGGCATGGATAGACGGAAAAGACTGTACCAGGGATCCGATTAATGTGAAAAGGATTGTAGGATATCTGCCGGACAATGTGGGATTTTACAGTGATATGACCGGACGTGAGAATCTGTATTTTACCGGACGCCTGAACGGTCTGCCGGAAGATGTGATCCGGGAACGGACGGAAAACCTTCTGGAGAGGGTCGGTATGACAGACGCGGCGGATAAAAAGACGGGAACATATTCCAGAGGTATGAAACAGAGGCTGGGTATCGCGGATGTATTGATTAAGGATCCGGAGGTCATTATCATGGATGAACCGACGCTGGGCATCGATCCTCAGGGTATGCGGGATCTTTTGAGACTGATCCGGGAACTCTCAGAAAAAGACGGCAGAACAATCCTGATCTCCTCCCATCAGCTATATCAGATCCAGCAGATCTGCGACCGGGTAGGTATCTTTGTGGACGGGCGTCTGATTGCCTGCGGGACAATCGAAGAGTTGGGCCGGCAGATGGAGAGTGAAGGCAAATATACGCTGGAGCTTGCCGCCGAGCCGGATAATGACGCGCTGGTTCAGCTTATGAGCAGAATGGAAGGCGTTGATTCTGTAGAAAGGGAGGGCGAGCTGCTGATCGTCCGGTCCAGAGAGGATTTGAGAAGGAAAGCGACGCTTGCGCTGGCGGCAAACGGTTATACATTGCTGCAGCTTCGTCAGAAAGGAGGAGATCTGGATGAAATTTACAGCCGGTATTTTGAAAAAGCCGAAAAAGAACAGCAGTCCCGGACAGCTTTGGGAACGCGTTTCCCGAAGCTTGGACGCGGTTTTCGCAAGGAATGAAGATAATATCCGGGGACTTCACGCGCTTTATCAGAAGGAAATGATGGATCATATCCGAAGCAAAAAGTTTCTGATGATCCTGGTTCTGGTCTGTGTGACCAGCTATGCCAGCCTTTATGGGGCGCTTACCGGTATCACTTCTTCGGAAGGATCGGATTATCTGTTTCTGGCCCTGTACACTACGAGCGGAAGTTCTATACCTTCTTTTATGTCCTTTATCGCTCTCCTGGGACCGTTTGTAGGCGTGATCCTGGGATTTGACGGAATCAGCGGAGAGAAATCCGAGCGGACGTTGTACCGCATCGCCGCTCAGCCTATCTACCGGGATTCTATTATAAACGGGAAATTTCTTGCAGGGACCACGTTGATTTTCACGATGGTATTTGCCATGGGCGTCTCCATCGGAGCTCTGGGGCTTCTGTGCATGGGGGTGCCGCCCAGCCTGGAAGAGATCGCCAGAATTTTTGTGTTTCTGCTCTTTACGGCAGTCTATATCAGTTTCTGGCTGGGATTATCGCTCTGGTTTTCGGTGATCTGTCAGAATGCGGCGGCCTCCGCCATGGCGGCAATCGGAGTGTGGCTGTTCTGCGCGCTGTTCATGGGACTGGTGGCCAGCATGATCGCCAATCTGGTGTATCCCGTGAATAATGAGATGCAGGCGCTTTACAATTCTTATGGAAATTATACACTGGAGCTGGATATCAACAGGCTTTCGCCGTATTATCTGTACAGCGAGGCCGTAACGACGATTATGAATCCCAGTGTGCGTTCTGTGAATGTGATCACGGTAGAGTCCCTGTCCGGAGCGATCAGCGGATATCTGAGCCTGGGACAGAGCCTTCTGCTGGTATGGCCTCACCTGGCGGGGTTGATCGCATTGATGCTGATTACATTTGCCGGATCCTACGTGTGCTTTATGCGGCAGGAGATTCGGGCGAAATAGAAAAGTTTTTTCTGCGCAGACGGCGCCCTGTCCTCCACAAAGGAGCAGGACGCCGTCTATTGTCGAAATAAGTCTCAGTGCTTTTCACTGTTTTGCTCCTGACGCCACCACACATAGGACATTACGCAGGGTATCAGAGCGGCCGCAAAGACAGCGGCTAAAACGACCGCGTACGCCGTCTCAGGGCTTGGGAGCAGCAGGGAGAAGATGACCAGTATCCCGGCGATGAAAAAACATTTTCCTCCCAGGCGCTGGCTTTTGCGCCAGATTTCTTCGCTGGACAGGGCCCACGGCGTCTTGACGCCGCAGAAAAAATTGCTTTTGAATTTAGGCATGATGTTGCCGATATACATAAACAGCAGTCCCACGGCGAGCATGACGACATACTGGACGGAGACTGTTCCGGGACGGAAGCTCTCTGTCAGGATGATTCCGGTCATGGCCAGGAGGAATAACTGTATAACTATGCAGAAACTGTCATAATATGAGCTGAACTTCTGGTAGTTCTGTCGTCTGGGATCAATCTTGGGCAGTACATCCAGGAGAAAAGCGATCAGGATACCCATGCCGCACATAAGAAATATTTCATACTTGGCACTGTAGGCAGCGGTACCGTCAAAGCTCCAGTTCATGGGGATCCGGTCCGGAAGAAGCGGATAAAAGACGCCGGCCAGCAGAAGATTGCAGACGGCAATGACATAATTCACGATACGAAGTTTAGTGTTCCTCATGGTCAGACACTCCTTTCAGCGACATCATCCATTTCAGGATGTCGTCCAGTACGGTGGTATTTAAAGTATAGAAGATATATTTGCCCTTTTTCTCATCATCGATCAGACCGGCCTGCCGGAGGACTGAGAGATGGTGGGAGAGCGAGGCTCCGGTCATATCAAAGTGTTCCAGAATCTCGCCTACCGTCATGGGACCGGCGCGAAGAAGAGAGAGAATCTCCCGCCTCGTAGGGTCGGACAGCGCTTTGAAACTATCCTGAAATCCCATAAATATGCCTCCTTTTTCCAATTTATAATAACAATTAGATGATTTTCTAAATGTCTAAATAAAAGATATCACAGAATCTCTTTTTCGTCAACAGAAATATATGGTTGTTATTTTGAACTGGTGTGTTATATTATAAGGGAACGTTATTCTTGCGAGAAAACGCATCGCCATATACTGTTTCTGATATCTTGATTCATATGGACATCCGGTTTAAAAAGTGCCGACCGAGGCGGCAACTCATATAAGGCCGTATGTCTGTTCTGTATGCAGGCTGACTGCGTTTTCACCAATTTCTAGAATCCCCAAAATTTAGAGAGCTGAAAGACAGGGGACGCGTATGCGCCGTTTTATCAGCCGGAAGGAGAAAAAAATGAGGAATAACAACACAACGGGCACTTTGTACATGGTGGAACTGGCATTGATGGTCGCGATCATCTTTATCATGGCCTTTACGCCGCTGGGGTATTTTCAGACCCTGGGTCTGTCTATCACTTTCCTGACCGTGCCGGTGGCGGTCGGAGCTATCCTGCTGGGGCCGAAAGGGGGTGCCGTATGCGGCCTGGCTTTTGGAATTACCAGTCTGATGCAGTGTTTCGGCATTGGCTTTTTCGGAACTATGCTGTTCAGCATAAATCCTGCGGCGACGGCGTTTACATGTATTGTGCCGAGAGTTCTGGAAGGGTGGCTGTGCGGACTGATCTTCCGTGCCGCCAGAAAGGTGATGAAGAATGGAGCATATTTGACGGCAAGTCTGGCATGTCCGGTTTTGAATACAGTGCTTTACAT
>HHCFR05603__coassemble_1024_pt1 | contig 16138 bp, 16 predicted proteins | sample HHCFR05603__metabat2_low_PE_033 | metagenome-assembled genome bin HHCFR05603 | reverse complement strand
GCAAATGGCTCTTACTTTATTGGATTATCAGCTTTTGTCTGAGAATTTATAATTTCCTTTTTTTCCGTTTCAGGCTGGCAAGTATCTTCCTTCGATTTTACAACATTATCGCATACTATTTTCCCGGATCACTATATTGGCCAGGCAAAATAGTTTTTCAACAGCTTCTTTTAACAACTATTGTTAGTTTACTTTTTATAATATTATATTTATTAAAATATCATAAGCTTTCGGATTTCCCACAGTAAACCAAATGATTAATTTTTTTAGACCATATTTTTAAGAAAGGGCTATCGCACTCAATCCGTGCGGCAGCCCCTCTATATCAGATATTCAGAAGGAAATCAAAAATTAAAATGCAACACTTTTAAATTTTCCTTCTTTATTGAAAATCACAACAGCTTCTCTGCCATTCGGATTCGGATATTCTAAATTAACACGAACTCCAATATCGCCAATTTCCGCCTCCGATTTAGACTCTGCCTCGTTAATATCAATGCCCAGTTTAAGCAGATTGAGAATGATCACAAATTCAGTCTGTCCGGCTGTTTCAGCCAGTTCCACCAGAATTTCATATAAAGATATCACAGGGGGATCTGTGCCCTGGAGTAATTTTGCTATTATTTCTCCCAGCGTCAGTTTATATTTTGCGTCTACTGCCAATCCATACAATGAATCAACGAATGTTGAGAAAATGCCGTTATAGAAAGTAATATTCTGGGAGGTTATCTCTTCCGGTTCATAGGCTGAGACCATAAAATCTGTGTCATTATATAGTCCTTCGGGAGGAATCAGCAGGCAGTCGCCATTCTCATCACTATACCCATATTTCCCATTATAACTTTCTTTCGTTCTTATTCTGTTCATTTCCAGGCAAATTGCGTATAATATATTTCTATGTGTATCATCGCCCATAGAAGCGCCGTACATATATGTCAGTGCTTTTATTTTTAAAGCATCATTCTCCGACAGAATCTGCTCATCCTGAACGAACGGAGAGATTACACTTTTTCCGCAAAATGGGCATTCATAATATCCGTCTTCCCGAAGCGTCATTGCATGTTTTGTATAGTCTGTCTCATCTTCTCCTCCGCACAGATCTCCGCCGAAAAAGCCCGTATCCCGGCCAGACGCCACATCTTTATCTACCGCAAACTTCGTTCCGTCCGAAGCCTGGACCGTGTATTCCAGAATCTGGTCAAAGGCCCAGTTATCCGGGAGAGGATAGCCCAGATTTCCACTGTAGCCGGTAGACATATCACTTACAAAACTGCTGACTGCCAGCCCTTCCTCACTCACCAGCGTACAGGTGTTTCTCGCGCCATAGATGCCGATTCTGTAATTTGCGACGGAAGAAGCGTCGAACACACTTTTGATCCCCTGGAAATGCGGAATTACTTTGCTGATCACCTGATCCTGCGTGTAATCGTAATCCACAGCAAAATAAATGATAGTATTATCCGGTATATGCAGATTTTTCGCCGCCTCGATCGCTTTCTCGGCGTCCTTTATACCCTGTTCGTTGCAGAAATAATCCGGTGACGCGCCTCCGTCCTGATAAATCGGAAAGATACGCAGTCCGTTCCGGGCTAAAATTTTAATCTCCAGAATCGTCAGATTTTTAGGTTTGCTGCCCCCGACAGTTCCCGTCAGATACCTCCCCACAATATCATAAGTTTCTTTCAACTTCTGTGCTTTTGCATCGCTTAAGATCCTTTCAGAGCAGTCGCAGGCCGTCGCTGTACGGGACGTGTCTCCTTTGCTGCTCAGCAGAGAAGCCCAGGTAATTCTTCCAATCACTCCCGGGACTACTCCCGGATCCTGGGTCAGGCAGTAGAACTCCTGAAAACTCTTCACTGTATTTTCAAAAAAGCTGTCATATACACCTGATACATACCGGTTGTTATACATCAGCATCATACACATCTGGGCGATTCGTACATACTCTTCTTTTGTGCTTCCCAGAGCCAGTTCCGGAGCTTTGTTCAGAGTGTTATTTCCATAGATTCCGTCTACTCCGTTCATGGTCTTCCCGGCTTCTTCATACTGCAAAGCGATAATGACTGCTTTGGACATATTGCGGTCAGGAATACCATTGCAGGCGATCAGTCCAATGATTCCCGTCTTTCTGACATAATTCCTGTTCAGATATTGCTGGGCCTCCCGGACGTAGCTGATCCCCTGATTAACGAGTTTAAAGGCATCCGTGTTTAACAGCGCCTGAATAAAGACCGGCTGCATGTTCCCATCTTCGTCCTCAAATCCGGCATCCTCCTTGAAGGTCTTCGCAGCCGACTGCGCCGATGCTCCATAGATCCCGTCGATCCCGCCGCATTCATATCCTTTGCAGTAGAATCCGCACTGAATGATCTTGATCAAACTTGGATCCGATCCTGATCCAATCGTCGGGCAGCTGCTCAATGTCCCTTTTCCAAATGAACCGTCCACATCAAGTCCCAGCTCATACTGGAGTGCCCGCACAAACGCCTTGCATGTTCCGGTTCCTGTGATCCCGTCTTCTGCGATTTCTACATACCCTGACGTACCCGCATAGGTATCGTTATACCATCTCTGCGCCTGTAATACTTTTAAATCCATAACTTACCTCCATATTGTCTTAGTCTTACAGCGATCCGATTAAAGATGCGTTAGATGTAAAAGTCGATCCCTTGTCATATCCTAAATCGACAAACGCATTCGTACCTCTGATAATTTCTGTATAAACACCCGAGCCTTCCGCTGCTTCCATTCACTGATCCATGTAAATAATTCGTTGGGATAGATCGTTCCGATCTGCTTCGTCGCACCATTTGTCTCGTATACTGGCAGTTTGCTTCCAGTATGATTGATTTTCACAATGCCCATTTTCAAACCTCCTAGCATTTCTCGATATTGCAATATCACTTTATATAGAGAAAATAATTTTGGAATTGTAAATTCATAATTCAAGATTTCAGCATATTGAAAACATACTTGCACTATTTCCTTCTATATGTTACGTTATATATTAGTCGTTTGTCTAATTATTAACAACAGGAGTACCCCCCCTTGAAAACAAAATTTTTACTATCTTTTCTTTTATTATCTCAAATTCTGGCTGTCTCCGGCTGTGCGCGGCAGGAATCCCCGGACATCGCTGAGGGATCCGTTCCGGCAGCGGTATCCGTTGCCGAACCGGAAGGTCCTCCGGATACCGCCGAAGAAACCGAAAGCTGGATCAACCACTACTATAACCGCGGAATTTACTACATGGACGGCTATACTTACCGGCAGTTCCCGGACGGCCTTTACAGGCGGAAAAAGGGTTCTGAAAACTGGGAACTGCTCTGCGCCGTATCCATTCCATTCGGCAGAGGGCTGACCTCGTATGGCAGCCGACTTTATTTTACATGCTGCCAAAGCGACAGTGACTCCATGGAAAATCGGTGGAATAACTCCGTCTTTTATTATGACTGTGATACTTCCGAATACGGAGAACTGCTCTTTTCTGACGATCTGATCGGAAATCTGGAGGTCTGCGGCCAGCGGCTTTTCATCCAGACCGCCGAACCGGGAGGCGCCATTACATATCATTCATATGTTTTAAACGAAACAGGGAAAATGACAGAAGAACCGGCGCCGGAAATGACAGAGGACTCCGGACAGGAAGTCATCCCTTCCCCGTCCTGCGCGAAACTGCTGGACGGCAAAGTCCTCCTGCAGGAGCTAAAAGATGAGAAAGACAAGCGTTTCTTCCTGAGAGACGTCGATACCGGGGACGAGCAGTTTCTTTTTGACGCCTGGGACGTATTAGCCATCACAAAGAACGGAATCTATTATTTTGCCGACATGGGGACCACGCTGATGTACTATTCCTTCGCGGAAACTGCCGGTAAAGAGATCACTCTGTCCGGTCCCCTGACGGCGGCGGAGATCAGCACCGGCTTTTATGATGTCACGTGGAGTCCGGACGCTCTTTATCTCTACGGGCGTTTTCCTGACACGCTTCAGATCCTCGAAGTGGATCCTGACCGCCTGTCCGTCGAAGTCATCGCCGAATGGGACGAGTCTGAAGAAGGCGGCAGCAGTATGATTAACCAGGTGGACAACGAATACTTTTATCACGGGGATCAGGCGTTCCCTTTGACAAAATAACCGTAACCGTTCAGTCCTGAGCAGTTACAAATAACCCTAAATATTTTCCGGAGGTGACCCGTATGATCCATGAAATCACTGATCCCTGTTCCGTCCTTTCTCTGTACGACGGATGGGAAGAAACCATGATCTGGTCCTGTCTGCAGGGGATCATGGGGAAAATTTACGCCGACGGCCCGCGCCGTCCGGCTTCTGCCGCCGCTTTTATCGGGGATTTTGCATTTTTTGCAGGAGAACCCTGCGAAGAACTAGCCGCGTTCCGGCCACCCGGATATACCAAAGATTTTATCCTCATGGTTCCCGGCAGCAAGGCCTGGGAAGAGAGGATTCTCCTCGCCTGGGGAGCGAAAGCCCGCTCCGTCTCACGTTATGCGACCAGAAAGGAGCCGGATGTGTTTGATGAAAACCGTCTGATGCAGATCGCCGCTGCCCTGCCCGATGGCTGTCAGCTTTCCCCGATCGACGAGCATGCTTATCATCTGTGCCGTTCGGAGACCTGGTGCTCCGATCTGGTGTCACAGTTTCCTGATTATGACAGCTTCCGCCGCCTCGGCCTTGGCGTCGTGGTCCTGAAGGACGGCGCTGTCGTATCCGGCGCTTCCTCCTACACCAGGTACCGGAACGGGATCGAGATCGAGGTGGACACGAAGGAGGGGTTCCGCCGCAGGGGGCTGGCCGCCGCCTGCGCCGCGAAGCTGATCCTGGAATGCCGGAAAAGGGATCTGTACCCCAGCTGGGACGCCCACACCCGGACGTCCCTCGCTCTTGCCGAAAAGCTGGGATATCATTACAGTCATACCTATACCGCAGTTGAGATCCGGGGGTATTGATTTAAAATGCTTTTTTGTATAGTTCCAGCACGTCCGCCTTTGTGGTGCTTCTGGGATTGACCGATATATTTCCGCTCTTCATGGCGTCCTCCGCTATGGCGTCAAAATATTCCGCTTTCACGCCCGCATCCTTCAGGCAGGACGGAATGCCCAGTTCCATGTTCAGCGCCCGGAGTTCTTCCGTGAGCATATGGGAATAAAACATGGCTTCCGGCACCGGCGCTTTTGCCACACAGCGGTAGATGTCGTAGTATTTTCCCTGATCCGCCAGTTCGTTGTACTCCACGATGACCGGCAGCAGAATCGCGTTGGCGACCCCGTGGGCCACGTTGAAATACGCGCTGACCGGATGGCTCATGGCGTGCACATCCCCGAGCCGGGCATGGGAAAACGCGATGCCAGCGAACAGGGAGCCCATCATCATCGCCTCTGCCGCCGCCTCATTCCCGCGGTTCGCCGCGTAAGCGCGGAGATTTTTTCCGATCAGATGGAGGGCTTTCAGCGCAAACATATCGGAAAACGGAGACGCCGCCAGAGAAAGATACGCCTCCAGCGCATGCACCATGGCGTCCACGCCGCATGCCGCAGCCGTTCCCGCCGGGACGCTGGCGATCAGTTCCGGATCCAGGATAGCATAAGATGGCAGCAGATAATTGCTGGACACTGACAGCTTGTAATTGCGGCTGTGATCGGTGATGACGGAAAAGGAAGTCACCTCCGAACCGGTCCCCGCCGTGGTGGGGATGGCGATCATGGGAACGACGGGCCCGGGTACTTTCCCTCCGCCCTCGTATTCCGTGATCTTTCCTCCATAGGCAGCCAGGATGCCGGCCGCTTTCGCCACATCCAGCGGAGAGCCTCCGCCAAATGCCACGATGAAATCCGCTCCGCTGCTTTTATAGGCATCCACCGCTTTTTCCACAGTCTCTGTGCTGGGATTCCCTTCTGTCTCCGTGAACGCCGCGCTCCCGATCCCCGCCGCGCTCAGGGCGGCCTGGCATTTATCCACCATACCGATCCTGTTCAGATGCGGTCCGGATATGATCAGCGCCTTATTCTTCCCCAGCGCCTTTGCAGCCTCCGGAAGCTTCCCGAGGCTGCCTTTTCCAAAGATCACATGCTGCGGTATTGAAAAAGAAAATGTCTCCATCCTGCTCCACCGCCTTAACTCAGAGCCTCAACGGAAGCCTTGATGATCTCATACGCCTCGTCACAGTCTTTCTCATCGATGATCAGAGGCGGAACCATACGGATGATATGGTCACCGATCGCCGTGAGCAGCAGATGTCTGTGCAGACATTCATGCTTCACATCCACGCTGTTTACGGTATCGTCAAATTCCACGCCGATGAGCAGTCCCTGGCCTCTGACTTCCTTCACGTGCGGCAGCGTTTTCAGTTTTTCCATGAAATACGCGCCCATCTTCGCCGCATTGTCCGCCAGGTTTCTGTCCAGCAGTTCATCGATCTCGGCCAGCGCCGCCGCGCAGCTGACCGGGTGTCCGCCGAAGGTGGTTCCATGAGAGCCTGCGGAAAATGCCCTGGACACTTCCTCCGTGGCGCAGATGGCTCCGATGGGCATGCCGCCGCCCAGCGCTTTCGCCATGGATACAATATCCGGCTTGATGCCGTAATTCATATAACTCATGACTTTACCGGTCCTGCACCATCCGGTCTGCACCTCGTCCAGCAGGAGCAGCATCCCGTTCTCGTCGCAGAATTCGCGAAGTCCCTGCATGAACTCCTGCGTCGCCGGATGTACGCCGCCTTCGCCCTGCACCGGTTCCACCATGATCGCGATGGTATTTTCCGTACAGGCGTCTTTGAAAGCCTTCAGATCATTGTACGGCGCATAGGAAAATCCGTAAGTCATGGGGCCGAAACCGACCTGGCACCCGTTTCCCGGCTGCCCCGTGGCTGACATGGAACCAAAGGTTCTTCCATGAAAGCCCATCTTGGCAGTCACGATATGGTAGCGGTTGGGGCCGTATTTTTCGATTCCGTATTTTCTCGCCATCTTGATCATGGCCTCGTTTGCCTCCGTACCGGTATTCTGGAAATAGATTTTATCCATGCCGATGGTGGTGCAGACCTTTTCCGCCAGAAGCGCCTGCGGGATGGTATACGGATAGTTGAACGTATGCATCAGGGTCTTCGCCTGACTCACGACAGCCTCCACGACTTTCTCGTTGCAGCTGCCCGCCGAATTGACGGCGATGCCCGCGTAAAAATCGAGATATTTTTCTCCTTTTTCGTCATAGATATACTGATCCCTGGCTGTCTCCGCCAGGAAATCAAACCTTTCATAGGTCTCGATCATATATTTGTTTACTTTGTCTTTAATATCCTGTGCGGTCAGTCCCGTATCTGCCAGTTTCATAACGTTCCTCCCTGTTCTGTTTATTTCTCCAGTTTTGAATGATCCGCCGGCCTGATCATATCCGGCGTGATGAGTCCCTTGATAATCAGATACTGCTCAATAGTTCTCACGCAGTTATAGACTCCCACCTTTTCACTGTTCAGAGTCATATCGTAATTTACCGGATTCGTCCAGTAATTTCCATGAGTGTAATGCTCATAATACTGCGCGCGGTACTTGTCGGTCTTGGAAATCGTCGCATGTGCGACCTCCTCCGTCACGCCCATGCGGTTCATCGTCCGCTCTACGCAGAACGCCCTGGGCGCTTCTATGTAAATGCTGACCACATTGGGACGGCCTCTGAGCACATAATCGGCGCATTTTCCCACGATGACGCAGGACTCCGTGTCGGCCAGATCTTTGATGATCGTGCTCTGATACTCAAACAGCTTGTCGTCCGACACAAATTTTTCATTCCGGGCAATATAGTTTCTCGCTCTGGGAAGTCCGCGCATAAAACTGGCAAAACCGCCGTTGTCCCGGATCTTTTCGTTGACTTCCTTAAACAGATTCTCATTTAACCCGCTCATCTGGCTGGCCAGCGTCAGGATGCGGTTTTCATAACAGTGGATTCCCAGTTCCTTGGCCAGGCACGACGCGATCTCCTTCCCGCCGGAACCAAATCCTCTTGCGAATGTAACAACAAAATTATCCATATATCACATGCCTCCTGTCTCTCTACCCGGCCAGGTATCTGCTGAGAAATTCTCTGGTCCGGGGATTTTTCGGATTGGTGAACAGCTGGGAAGGCGGCGCGTCCTCCGCTACATATCCTCCGTCCATGAAGATCGTACGGGTGGATACGTCTCTCGCGAACGCCATCTCATGGGTCACGATCACCATGGTCAGCCCGGTCGTGGCAAGCTGCTTCATCACGTTCAGCACCTCGCCCACCATCTCCGGATCCAGGGCGGAAGTAGGTTCGTCAAACAGGAGCACTTCCGGATTCATGCAGAGAGACCTGGCGATGGCCACCCTCTGCTTCTGTCCGCCCGACAGCTGAGACGGCTTTGCATGAATATACGGAGCCATGCCGACCGCCTTCAGGTGGGTGATCGCCCGGTCAAACGCCTCCTCTTTCGGCAGATGCAGCACTTTTCTGGTACAGAGCATGCAGTTTTCCAGAACCGTCATGTTGTTAAACAAATTAAACGACTGGAACACCATACCCACTTTGGACCGGTATTCATTGATTTCCCTCTGCACGTCGCGAACCTCTTTCCCGTAAAACATGACCTTTCCGGACGTCTGGCGCTCCAGGCGGTTGATGCACCGGAGCAGCGTGGACTTTCCGGAACCGGAAGAACCGACGATGCAGATAATCTCTCCCACGTGAACATCCATATCTATTTTTCTGAGTACTTCGTGATCCCCGAAGGATTTGCTCAGATCCTGAACAGAAATAATCGTCTCGCTCATATCAATTCTCCTTAATCATTATCCATATATTCGACCGCCAGCGCATAGTCGCTCTTTCCTTCCATCCTCTTCTCCAGGAAATTGAAAACTTTATTGAACGCAAAGCACAGTACAAAATAGATCACCGCGATAACCAGGTAAGACTCAAAATATTTATAGTAATTGCCGCCCACGGTTTTGGCCGCCATGAAAAGCTCCTGTACGGCGATGACATTCAACACGGAAGTCATCTTCAGATTGGTCAGAAAGGTATTGGCCATCTCCGGGATGATATTTTTGAACGCCTGGGGCAGTACGATATACACCATGGTCTTCATGGGGGACATACCCATGGCCCACGCGCCTTCTCTCTGCCCCAGATCGATGGAACCGATACCGGCCCTGACGGTCTCTGCCATATAAGCCCCGGTATTTAATACCGTAACCAGAACGCCCGCGCTTACGGGAGTGATCTCGATATTGGCCTGCCTGATACCAAAATAGATGATCATCGCCTGCACGATCATAGGGGTATCCCGAAATATCTCCACATACACGGATGCGATGAATTTTATCAGCCTGAGCAGTGTTTTCCTGACTGCGTGATCGCCCTGACTGATCTTCGCATCCTGAATAATCCCTATCACATAACCCAGAACGAATCCCAGAAGAGTTCCCAGCACTGCGATGAACAGGGTGAGTTTGGTCCCTTCCCAAAACATACTGGAATATTTATCGGCCAGGAAAATCATCCACTCAATGGAATTTTCCGGATTTTCAATCGAAAATATATTTAACATGCTGTTACCTCTCTTTATCCTTTTTACCGGCTCATATGGTCAGTCACCAGGATTCATCCGGGCAATGCCACGGATCTAGTTCGCCGCCGGCTGCTGCGTGATCACTTCGCTCATGAGTTCATCCATCTGCTCCTTGTCGTTCCAGCCGATGGAATCCATCGCTTCCTGGATCTTGTCGCGAAGCTCTGTATCGTCTTTTCTGGTAGCAATGCAGACATTCACCATCTCATCATCGTCAGTAAACGTATCGTTTTCGTCAAGGGTAATGACTACCAGATCGTCGTTGGTCAGCGCCGCCGACTGAGCCGTCGGCAGATCCACGATGCACACATCCGCCGTTTCATTGGAGATCGCCATGAAACATTCGGAAGTCGTCTCATAATTTGCTCCGGTCTCGGCGCCTTCTATCTGATCCAGAAGCGGTACCCAGCCGGTACCCAGCTGTGTCGTCACCTTGCACCCTGTCCCTGCCAGATCGGAAAGTCCGGTCACGTTCTCATAAGCTCCGCCCTTCTTTACCACGATACAGTTGTCTCTGTAATAATACGGTTCTGTGAACGCGTAGGACATCTCTCTTTCCGCAGTGCGCCCCATACCGGCGATGATACAGTCATAATCTCCGGCATCCATGGAAATTCCGATGGAAGACCATTCTACCTTGTGGATCTCCAGCTCCATCCCCATCTCTTCTGCCAGCATCTGCGCCACCGCCACATCGTAGCCGTAAGCATAATAGTCAGAACCATAAATAGGCTCCGCAGTGCTTCCATCCGGAGTGGTATCCGTATCCTGCGTCCAGTTAAACGGAGCATAGGCACATTCCATGCCGACTCTCAGTACATTGCTGTCCTCTGCGGAGACTGTGCTCTCCGCGGTTTCCGTTCCCGCGGAACTCGCGGAACTGGAACCGGAGCCGCATCCGCTCAGCATGGATACCGCCATCATACCCGTCATCATCACTGTCAAAAATCTTCTTTTTTTCATAACATTCCTCCTCCGCTGCCATGCAGCTTCATAAAAAGATTTCAACAAAAAAGGCGCCAGGGAAATATTTCCCCAGCGCCTTTGCTGATATGAGCATTTTAATCAAACATAACTGTTTTTTCAATATGCAAAACGCACAGTCATAGTTGTCATTCTGCACAGTGTCTATGAGAACATCAGCCTTTTTATCAATATGCAGTTAATCAGATTCAGATATTCCATGTAATCGTCCAGTTCCATTCCCAGCAGCTCTTCGATCTTGTTGATGCGGTACTGCAGGGAGTTCCGGTGGATAAACAGCGCCTCCGCCGTCTTTCCCACGCTGAACCCGTTCATGTAATAAGCCAGCAGCGTATCCTGCAGAAAGGTGCCGTTGGCATGGTCGTATTCCTCCAGTGTCCTCAGCTTTTCATTGCAGTAATCCAGGATCTCCGCCTGGTTTCCGCTGTTGAACATGTATTTGTAAATACCCATGGAACTGGCGCTCAGCACTTTTTTATTCTTGGGATTGGGCAGAATATCTTTCTTGGCGATCAGGTTTTTCGCCTCCTGATAGCTCTGTCCGAAGTCCCGGGGATCCTTATACGCCGCCCCCAGGATACAGGTGCTCCGGATCAGCCCTTTGAACTGAGGCTTGTCGTCCAGCCTGCGCAGGATCTGCTCCAGTTCATGCTCGATCTCCTTATTTTCCCGCGCTTCAAACAGCAGTACAAATTTATTCAGGAATCGCATGAACATGGAGCTTCCCTTCATGTTGTTCACTTCCCGGTTCAGGCAGTCCGCATAATATTCATACGTATGTTCATCCTGTTCCAGGTTGACGCCGTATTTCCGGTCGATCACAATCACGCCTACCCGGTACGGTCTGGAAAAGTCCAGCCCGAACTGGCCGGAGATTTTCTCCACGTATTTGTCATTGATCTCATAGCCAAACAACAGATTGTAGAGATAATCTCCCGTTTTCTTATTCTCCACCCCGGTCTGCACGATCAGGCTGCCGATGCTCTGGGCAATGTCCACGAAAGAAGCTCCCTCCCAGCGGATGTAAAACAGGGGAAGTTCCAGCTCGTTTGCCCGGTCGATCATGCTCTGGGGCACCTCCTCCCTGTCGTCCACCGTGGAAACAGCCAGGCCGGAGATGCCCAGTTCGTTCAGCTCTTCCATGCTGCGCGCGGCTTCTTCGTAGTCAAATCTGACATAATCCACCACGATCAGCGCGAAATTTCCCCGGTTCATGTGGTCCGCATAGGGTCTGGTCTGTACCATATACGTCCAGGACACCATGCGGTGAAGCCCCTTTTCCCCGGCAATCAGCTGCATGCCGTCCAGTTTCAGATTTAAAATGTCCTCGCAAGTAACCATATCTTATTCCTTACTATCGCTTCTCCGGGCCGGGGCGGCGCATGCGTCTCTCAACGGACCGATCCCTCGCCGCCCATGAGCGCGGTCAGTTCCTCGATGCGCTCCACCGGAAACGGAGGTTCGCATAAAGGTTTCATCGCGATCGACATGAGTTTCATCGGGTTATCGTCCGCAGCCACCCGGTTTGACGACAGTTTGCCGCAGATCTGGCACCTGTGAATGATCGCCCATTCTCTGTTTTTCCTTACCCACACAGCCACCGGCTCCATGATTCCGCCGCAGTCCGCTTCTCGGTCTCCGGGCTCGTTGTCCAGATGCTGGCTGGCCAGGCAGTTCGGACAATGGTTCCTGTGTCCGGAGCCTGCTCCCTCCGGGACCACCAGCCGCCCGCACACCTTGCATGTGAAGGTGTCCGTACAGGCATGGTTTTTATAATAATGTTTTTCGTATTTTTTTCGTTTATTTTCTCGATTCACTGTTTTTCCTCCTGAAAGTATTTGTTATATCCAAATCCTCCGGGAGGTTTGCCGGGTTATTGCACGCAAGCCTCCCGGCCTGGTACAATCGTACATCCGTTGTTCTTCAAACAGCATACCCCTTCCTGTCTTTCATTTTCGCACGTGCAGGATGAGTATATCAGAGAAACCGTGCCGCTGCAACACCGAGTTCATACATTTCGCGAGCTGTGAGTGTTTATACAGGCGTTCTTACTTCTATCAGATTTCCGTCCGGATCATAGAAGCGGATCATCTTCTGTCCCCAGCTGTACGTCGTCAGCCGGTTGACATACCGGATGGAAGGATACAGCCGTTCCAGCTTCCCGGCAAACGCCTCTATGTCACGTTCTTCAAAATACAGCTCGCAGGCATTGCTCTCCGGAACCACGTCCTTTCCGAGACTTTCTCTCCAGATCTTCTCATCCTGGAGCACCAGCCCTTCCGTCAGGATCATATTGCCCTCGTTGTCCAAAAGCACATCAAGCCCGAACAGTTCATGATAAAACCGCCTTGCTTTTTCGATATCTTTTACGACAATCAATATATTCTTTAATTTCATCCCGCATCCCCCTCATCATACACCACTGTATTTTTCTGAAGCATGGATAAATAAGACGTGCGCGTAGTATCGGACAGCCGGTATCCCAGATGTCCCAGGATGCCTTCTATCCTGCCGACCGCCGCGTCCCGCTCCTCTTCCCTCTCCACCAGAATCTCAAGCTCCAGGAAATCTCCCAGCCCATCTACCCGGTCCAGGCACGCCGTCACCTGATCCATACACAGCATCCGCCGGTCTTTCCGCACCTCCGGTGCGACCGGAACGTATCCGATCGCCCGCAGGATCTCCCGGCAGACGGCTCCGTCTTCCACGCCCGTCTCCAGTTCCTGGCGGGCCGCCGTCTGCCGGTCCAGCTTTTTCCCTTTAAAATTAATCTGGGCGCTGCTCTTTCCGGTTCCCGGATCCTTCGTGACCCGCACCCGCAGCGCCTGGCCGTTTGCCCGTATGGATCCTTCCGGATTGTCAAAATAGGTGTCATGCTCCTGGAGAAAACCGCTCTCCCGGAAACCCAGGTTCAGGAGCTTTGCTTTGAGATTGTCCGCTTCCGGGATGGGGAGTTTTATTTCGACTTCGATCATTGGTGTGCCTTTCCGGGGCTTTGTTACCTGCCCCTATGCTTTTCTTTCCTTTTTTGCTGTTTCAGTTCAAACTTACGCTCTTTCTCTGCTTCCCGCCTTTCCCGGTTCGCATTCTTCCGCTCCGTTTTCCACTGCTCCTGCTGTAATTTCAAAGCCTGCTGCGATTTTGTACCTATTCCAGTACTCTCTACCTGTTTTCGCGCTTCCCTCTGCACCCGTTTGGGATTGCGCCCCGCCTCTCTTACATCAGTTGCCACAGCCGGACTGAATCGCAGCCGACCGTATTTTTTCAGAACAAAGTCATATATCTCATAATCTTTCGGTTCCGCACCAAATGTGACCTTGCATGCGGATAACCCGCCCTCCGATATGCGTTCAAAAACACCTACCCAGAATGGTTCCTCAAAAAATACTGTCAATCTGCCCGATACTTTGTCCATGACAATTCCTCCTTAAATGATTGTAATGAACAAAGAATGGACGACCCTAAGGAGGGAGGGTTACTTACACCAGAAGGTGCGGCCGGGCTACCTACCGGCTCTGTAAGAGACATCTCTTACGTTGCGTTTTTATCTTTGCACTTTGATCTTACCATAGTTCTGTCTATTTATCCACAAACAAGAAATCCAAAGAATCCATGATTCGCTGATAAACAGGTGCTCTTCTCCATTGACTTTACGACACTCATGTCGTATAATTATTTTCAGACATATATGTCGGAAAGTGACGGTGCGATATGATAAATAAACGAGGAGAAGAGACCAGAAAACTTATAAAAAAATGTGCCTGCGGCTTATTTGCCAGCAAGGGCTTTAAACAGGTTACAATGAAAGATATCTGCGAAGCGGCATCATTGAGCCGCGGCGGTTTATATTGCCATTATGAAAGTACTCAGGAAATTTTCAAGGAAATCATAAATGACTTTATGAGTCGGCAGGAAGATACTTTTTCAGAAAAAATAGGGCAAAATATACCGGCAAAGGAAATATTAAATGAGGTTTTGGAGAAGTACAAAGCAGAAATGCTGGACGGCCAGGCTTCATTAAGTCTGGCGATCTATGAATATTTTTCCATTGCAGACGTTTCAGAAACAGAAAATGAACTGAACACGCAATACCTTGCATCCTTCAAGGCATGGAAAAATTTACTGGACTATGGTATCCAGACGGGAGAATTTAACCCTGTAGATATCCGGCCGGTATTTGATTTAATCATATTTTCCTACCAGGGCGTACGGATGTACAGTAAGCTCATGCCCATCAATGAGGAGATCCCGCAGGGGATCATAGAACAGATCCGAAAAATAATCGTAAAGGAGTAAATGCCATGGCAACTATTTTCGATGAATTTAGTCAGGAAGCAACCGCTTTTATCAATCCTTCTGACTGTGTGAGGCCCTTGCCCGGATTCCCGGAAATCTGTATCACTACCTTCTCGCAAAACATCATTACCGAATTTGTCACAAATCATAATGCTCAGGTAATCGCTGAGCTCTGCACCGCCAATGGCATGCTGCCCGTCTATGAAGTCAGATATCAGAATCTGTCTATCGGCCTGTTCCTTTCCCGTGTCGGCGCTCCTGCCTGCGTGGCAGGACTGGAAGAAGTGATCGCCTTAGGCGCGAAAAGCATCATACAATTTGGAAGCTGCGGCGTTCTCAATCAGTCTGCAGCCGGAAACAAAATGATCATTCCGACCTCCGCGATCAGAGACGAAGGCACCAGCTACCATTATATCGAAAAAAGCGAGGAAATCACTGCGGAGACTACCTCTGTAAATATTGCCAGACACTGCTTTGAAAAACACCGCATTCCCTATGTCCTTGGAAAAGTCTGGACCACAGACGGAATTTACAGGGAGACCCCGGGCCTTATCAAGCAGCGGAAAGAGCAGGGCTGTCTTGCCGTCGATATGGAATGCTCGGCATCTCTGGCCGTTGCAAAGTTCAGGAATATACCTATTATCCAGTTCCTCTTCGGTGCAGACAATCTGGACGCTGCGGCATGGGAACCGCGGGATATCGCTGATTATGGATTCCGGGAGGCCAACAGGTATATTCTGATGGGGCTGGAGATGGCGGCGGAGATGATGCGGCAGCCTTAATTGTCCGGTAATCCGGAAAAATATTTGGCAAATTCTCTTGACTCTCACGCCGCGTGATACGGTATTCTTTTTTCAGGGGAAACATAACAGATATGACCGGTCAGTCCTGTTTTTCCTGTACTGAGAGGAGCTGTTTTGATGAAAAGTATAAGTCAGGTTGCAAAGCTGACTGGCGTCAGCATACGGACACTTCAATACTATGATGAAATCGGGCTGCTGAAACCAAGCAAACTCACTGCATCCGGTTATCGAATGTATGATGGCAACGCATTGCAGACCTTACAACAAATCTTATTTTTTAAGGAGCTGGGATTTTCACTAAAAGAAATAAAAGAGATTTTGGAGAAACCAGATTTTGACAGGGTCGCTGCTTTCAAGAAGCAAAAAGAACTGTTCCTGCTGAAGTGTGACCGCCTTGATCGGCTTATACAGCTTCTCGAACGTCTTGAGAAAGGAGAACAATGTATGAGCTTTA
>HHCFR05603__coassemble_950_pt1 | contig 17512 bp, 16 predicted proteins | sample HHCFR05603__metabat2_low_PE_033 | metagenome-assembled genome bin HHCFR05603 | reverse complement strand
TTTCGTTAAGAACGGGATCGAAGCCACCCTGGAAGAAGTGCCGGCAGAAAAGGTCATCAATGCGGTTCCGTTCTATACCCGTTTCTGGAAGACGGACGCGGACGGCACAGTGACCAGCGAAGCGCTCGGCATGGATTCCGCGGATGAACGTCTGGCCAACAATGGAGCAGAGGCTGTGTGGGATGAAGAAACCCGGCAGTATTACGCAGAATTTGAATATGAAGGAAGCACTTATCAGATCTGGCTGGAGGAAGAGCGTTCCATCGAAGAAAAGATGGGGCTGATCCGGGAGTATAATCTGGCAGGTGTGGCATCCTGGCGGTTGGGTTATGAACGCTCCACTATCTGGGATGTGATCCTGAGATATGTGAATTAAAGGGTACGGGAATAGGAAAACTGCCGCCGCATATACTTTTAGAGAGAGTATGTGCGGCGGTTTTCTATGTGGAAAAAAGAGCATCTGGAACTGATCATGTCGGTGGCGCTGATCCTGTGCGCATTCCTTCTGGCCGGAAGAGGCTCGGAGATGGCGTTGGGGGAACGGGTAACGGAGGGGACAGATCAGAAAGTGGTGGTTGTAGACGCCGGCCACGGAGGACGGGACCCCGGCAAGGTGGGCGTGGACGGATGTCGGGAAAAAGATCTGAACCTGGAGATCGCGAAAAAAGTACAGGCGATCCTGGAGCAGCAGGATATAAAGGTGATCATGATCCGGGATACGGACAAAGGACTTTATGAGGAGCAGACCTCCAATAAGAAGGTACAGGACATGAAGAACCGCTGCGCCCTGATCAATGAGACCGAGCCGGACTGTGTGGTCAGCATCCACCAGAACAGTTATCACGAAGAATACGTAAGCGGGGCTCAGGTCTTTTACTACAGCAGTTCTGCCGAAGGGAAAGCTCTGGCGGAAGCACTGCAGAGCGAATTGATCTCCTATGCGGATCCGGAGAATCACCGTCAGGCAAAAGCCAACGACAGTTACTATTTGCTGAAAAAGACAGAAGCGCCCATCGCTATTGTGGAATGCGGATTTTTAAGCAACTGGGAAGAGGCGGCGAAACTGCAGGATGACGGATATCAGAGCCGGATCGCCTGGGCCGTTTCCATGGGGATTCTGACGTATTTAAACTGATTCGTTGATTTTTCCGTTCCCTGATGTTACACTGTGAAAAACAGCAGTGAAGAAATCAGGTGAAAACAATGGTGACAGAAGTAATCAAAATAGACAGAGATCATCCGGATATGAGTGCGTTTGAGAAGGCAGGGAGGATCCTGAAAGAGGGCGGCCTGGTAGCATTTCCTACAGAGACTGTTTACGGTCTGGGCGCCGATGCTCTTGACGAGGAAGCTTCCCGCAAGATTTATGAGGCCAAGGGAAGACCGTCTGACAATCCGCTGATCGTGCACATTGCCAGGATGGAAGATCTGGAAAAGATCGTAAAAAAGGTGCCGGAAGAGGCGGTAAAACTGGCACAGCGCTATTGGCCAGGACCGATGACACTGATCATGGAAAAAAGCGAATGCGTGCCCTATGGAACCACAGGAGGTCTGGATACCGTGGCGGTGCGTATGCCTTCCGATCCGGTGGCCAGAGAATTGATCTTACAGGGAGGCGGTTATGTGGCGGCCCCCAGCGCCAATACCTCGGGGCGTCCGAGCCCGACCACTGCCCGGCACGTATATGAGGACATGGAAGGGAAGATCCCTCTGATCCTGGATGGCGGACCGGTGGAGATCGGTCTGGAGTCCACCATCGTGGATCTGACGGAACGCATCCCGACGATCCTGCGTCCGGGCTATATCACCCTGGAGATGGTGCGCGAGGTCCTGGGAGAAGTGCAGATGGACAAGGGATTGATCTCGTCAGATTCCAGTGTCCGCCCGAAGGCGCCGGGTATGAAATACCGTCATTACGCGCCGAAGGCGGATCTGAAGATTGTAGAGGGACCTATGGAGAAGGTGATCGCCTATATTAATGAGAAAGCTTCCGACAAAAAGCGGCCCGGAATTATCTGTACGGAGGAGACCAGGAGCCGGTATCTGTACGGAGATGTGAAATGCATCGGTTCCCGGACTGATGAAAATGCCATCGCCAGCCACCTGTTCGCTATTCTGAGAGAGTTTGATGAGGATGGAGTAGACGCCATCTATTCGGAATCTTTTGAGTCCCCGGGGCTGGGACAGGCTATCATGAACCGACTTTTAAAAGCGGCGGGACACCAGCGTGTGGACGTCTCGCAGAAAGTATAAAAGCCATATATACAGGAGGATAAGAAAATGTCAAAGATTACTGTTATGGATCATCCGCTGATTCAGCACAAAATCGGGATCATCCGGAGGAAAGAGACCGGATCCAAAGATTTCCGCCAGCTGATCGGGGAGATCGCCATGCTGATGTGTTATGAGGCGACACGGGATCTGAAGCTGTCAGACGTGGAGATTGAGACGCCCATGTGCGCCATGACGGCGAAAGAACTGGCCGGGAAAAAACTGGCGGTTGTGCCGATCCTGCGTGCCGGACTGGGCATGGTGGACGGCATGCTGACCATGATTCCTGCGGCAAAGGTGGGACATATCGGGCTGTACCGCAATGAGGAGACGCTGGAGCCGGTGGAATATTACTGCAAGCTGCCCCAGGACTGTGCGGAACGGGAGGTCTTTGTGGTGGATCCCATGCTGGCTACAGGCGGTTCTTCTTCTGCGGCTATTACAATGCTGAAAGAAAAAGGAGTGCGCCATATTCGGTTTATGTGTATTATCGCGGCGCCGGAAGGCATAAAAAGGATGCAAAAAGAACATCCGGATGTGGATCTGTACATCGGAGCTCTGGATGATCATCTGAATGAGCATGGTTACATCGTACCCGGACTGGGAGATGCCGGAGACCGCATCTTTGGAACGAAATAGGAGGAACTATGGGAAATAAAAGAACTGACTATATTACCTGGGATCAGTATTTTATGGGAATCGCGAAGCTGTCAGCCATGAGATCCAAGGATCCCAATACCCAGGTAGGGGCGTGTATTGTGAGTCAGGACAACAAGATCCTTTCCATGGGCTATAACGGATTCCCCAGAGGATGCGACGATGATGAATTTCCCTGGAACCGGGAAGGGGATCTTTACGACAGTAAATATGCATATGTTACTCACAGTGAGCTGAATGCGATACTGAATTACCGGGGCGGCAGCCTGGAGGGAACAAAACTTTACGTAACCCTTTTTCCATGCAATGAGTGCGCTAAGGCGATCATTCAGTCCGGAATTGCCGAGATTGTGTATGCAGACGACAAGTATAATGGCACGCCCGGTACGCTGGCTTCCAGAAGGATGCTGAAAGCGGCGGGCGTGAAGCTTACTCGGTATGAGAACCTGGGACGGCAGGTTACATTAGAATTGTGACAAAAAATTGTTAATTGATTAACAATCGTTTATTGCCGACCGGAAAATCCTGTGCTATAATATGTGAAAATATCAAAAACAGAGAGTCATGCTTTCGTGCTTAGGTGCAAATGCATGACTTTGGATTTTTGTGGGTATCATGGAAACAAAAAGCTTAAGTATAAGGTGGTGAAAATGTGCTGGAAGATACTTTAAGATCGGTGAAGGAGGCAGAGGCAAAAGCCGGTCAGACTGTCAGGGAAGCGGAAAGCAAGGCGGAGGCGATCCTGGCGGAGGCAAGGGAAAAGGCTCAGCAGATGAGCGAAGACGCTTCTCTGAGAGCGAAGGCCAGAAAGCAGAAAGAGCAGGAGGAAGCTCAGGAAGAAGGAGCAAGACGTCTGAAAGAGGCGGAGGAAGAAGCGAAGAAAGAAGTGGAAGCGCTGCGGAGTCTGGCAGCCTCCAAACGGGAGGAAGCCGTGGAAGCCGTAATTTCCGCATTGGTTTAACGACACCGGATAAGGAAGGAGGGATGTGGATATGGCAGTATTGCAGATGCAGCGGATCAGTATCTGTGCCTTGAAAGAGAACAGGAAGGCGATCCTGGAACGTCTGCAGGAATTCGGAGCCATGGAGATCGATATCCGCCTGGAAGACAGCAGCGGATACGAATTGCAGGATGTGGCCGGCTCCAAAGCCATATTTGAAAAACAGGCTCATACAGCGGATCATGCGTTGGAGATTCTGCAGGAGTATGTGCCGGAAAAAACCGGCATGTTTGCTTCCCTGGAAGGCAAGCCCCTGGTTGACCAGGAGACGTTCAACAGAGCGGCAGTCTGCCAGGACAATTACATGGAGATTGCTAACAGGCTGAATACACTGGAAAAACAGGTGGCGGAGAAAAAGGCTTCGCTTCTGAAGATTCAGGATCGTATCCAGGCGCTGGCGCCCTGGATGGGGCTTCCGGTACCCATGGGGTTTGCCGGCACACGGTACACTTCATGCCTGATCGGAACTATTGCCGGAAATCTGAAGCTGGACAATATTTACCAGATACTGGCGGAATATGCCCCGGAGATCGAGGCGGCAGACGCGGACATCATTTCTGTGGATAAAGATTATACCTATGTGGCGGTGATCTGCCTGAAAGAAGAAGCTCAGAGAGTCGAGGAGGCTCTTCGGTCCGGAGGCTTTTCCAGGCCGGCGCAGATGATCCGGAAGATTCCTTCCGAGTACCGCCGGGATTTGGAAGAGGAAGCCAAAAAAGAAGAAGGAGAGCTTCTCGCGCTGCAGGAAGAAATCGCGGGGTATGCGGACCGCCGGCAGGAACTTCGTCTGGTATCGGATTATTATCGTATAAGGGCGGATAAATATGAAGTCCTGGGAAGAATTCCGCAGACAGAAAAGACCTTTGCGCTGAGCGGTTATATTCCGGCCTGCAAGGCAGGGGCGCTGACCCGGGAGCTGACGGAAAAATACGGGGCCATGGTGGAGACGGAACCTATCGGGGAAGAAGAAGAGGTTCCTGTAGTACTGAAAAATAATCGTTTTTCCAGGTGCGTGGAAGGAGTGCTCGTATCTTTCGGACTTCCGGGAAAAGATGATATAGATCCCACATTTTTTACATCGATTTTTTATGTGATTTTGTTTGGACTTATGCTCTCGGATACGGCTTACGGACTTATCGTGTCTGCGGCATGCGGCGCCATGCTGCTGAAATTCCCGCGGATGGGTGAAAACATGAAAAAATCCATACAGCTTTTCTTCTGGTGCGGGCTTTCCACGATTGTGTGGGGAATTCTTTTCGGAGGATACTTTGGGGATGTGGTGGATATTGTATCAGAAACTTTCTTTGGCAGAAAGATCACGATCCCGGCACTGTGGTTTGTACCTTTGAATGAGCCCATGAGGATGCTGATGTACTCCATGCTGTTCGGCGTCATACATCTTTTCACCGGACTGGCGCTGAAAGGGTATATTTGCCTGAGAGACAGGCGGTACCTGGATTTCTTCTGCGATTGCGTGCTGTGGTTTATGCTCCTGTTGGGCCTGATCGGGATACTGCTTCCCACAGAGCTGTTTGCAGGGATCGCGGGACAGCAGATCGCGCTTCCCGCCCCGGTTGTTACGGCGGCTAAATGGATGGCTGTCGCTGGAGCCGTGGGTATCGTGCTCATGTCGGGCAGAGGGACAAAGAATATCGGCGTCCGGCTGGCGTTGGGAGCTTATGATCTCTATAATGTAACCGGCTGGCTGAGCGACGTGCTTTCCTATTCCCGTCTGCTGGCGCTGGGACTTGCCACCGGCGTCATCGCTTCCGTAATCAATCAGATGGGTTCTATGGGCGGAAAGAGCGTGATAGGGATCATCATTTTTATAGTCGTATTTATAGTAGGACATACGTTCAATATTGGAATTAATCTGCTGGGAGCGTATGTGCACACCTGCCGTCTCCAGTATGTGGAGTTTTTCGGCAAATTTTACGAGGGCGGTGGACGGGAGTTCCATCCGTTCCATAGAGAAACAAAATATGTGGATATTAAGGAGGAAAAAGAATTATGTTAAGCGCTATTACTGGTAATGGATGGGCACTTCTGGGAGCTGCTCTTGCGGCTACTCTGGCGGGATGCGGTTCCGCGTGGGGCGTAGGTCTGGCAGGACAGGCGGCGTCCGGCGTTGTGACGGAGGATCCGAGCAAATTCGCAAAGGTTCTGGTTATCCAGCTTCTGCCCGGTACGCAGGGCATTTACGGCCTTCTGGTAGCGTTTGTCACGCTTTCCCGTTTCGGCCTTCTGGGAGGCGGCGGAACAGAGCTTTCTGTAGAGACCGGCCTGATGGTACTGGCGGCGTGTCTGCCTATCGCGATCGTCGGTCTGATCTCCGCATACCATCAGGGGAAGACGGCAGTAGCGGCCATCGGGGTTGTGGCGAAGAAACCGGATCAGTTCGGTAAAGCCATGCTGTTCCCGGCCATGGTTGAGACCTATGCGATCCTGGCGCTTCTGATCTCAATTCTGGCGGTGACGAGTATCCCCGTATAACGGATAAAAAGAAGGAGTGCTTAAGAATGACCGGACTGGAAAAGATAATCAACCGGATTCAGGAAGAAGCAGACGCCGCCGCAGCCGGCAGACTGGAAGCGGCAAAAGCGGAAGCAGACCGGATACTTGCAGAGGCGAGGACTGTCTGTGATTCCGTGGATGCAGAGACAACGGAGAAAATTACGGCGATGAAGGCGAGTTATGACAGCCGGGTAGCTTCTTCGGCAGAACAATCCAGAAAGCTGGCTCTTCTGCGCGCCAAGCAGGAGATTATCGCGGAAGTTCTGGAGGAAGCTTTGGAGCGGCTGAGGAAAGAAGATACGGCTGGTTATTTCCTGAATATGGAAAAAATATTAAAGAAATATGTACTGCCGGAAGATGGGGAAATCTATTTTTCGGCAAAAGATCTCGAGAGAATGCCGGATGGATTTGAGAAGAAGATTCAGGCGGCGGCGAGAGAGAAAGGCGGGAGCCTGGTGCTTCAGAAGGAGCCGAAAGACATTGCAGACGGTTTTCTGCTGGTTTACGGCGGTGTGGAGGAAAACTGCACATGGGAGGCTCTGATGGATGCGAAGAAAGACAGGCTTCAGGACAGAGTGAACGAGATTCTGTTCATGTAACAGACGATTCGCGTAAGAAGGAGGGTTATGATGTCAAAAAATCAATACGCCTATGCAGTCGCGCGAATTCGTGCCCTGGAAGTCTCTCTGTTTTCCGCGTCGACCATTGAACAGCTGATGGCCTGTAAAGAGGAAGAGGCATGTCTGCGCTTCCTGGCGGATAAAGGCTGGGGCGGACCGGACGTGCCGCTGGAGGCTGACGCGATCCTTGGCAGGGAGCGGGAAAAGATCTGGGAGACTATCGGTGAAATGCATGTGAACATGGATGTATTCGACGTACTGTCTTATACCAGCGATTTCCATAACCTGAAGGCGGCAGTGAAAGAAGTATGCACCGGGAAGAGCGGGGGCACAGTCTTCTATGAGAGGACGCGGATCCCGAAAGAAGAGATGCTCAGGATTATTCGTGAAAAAGATTATGGAGCTTTGCCGGAGTCTATGCGGGAAGCGGCGGCGGAAGCAGTGGATACTCTGCTGTGTACCGGTGACGGGCAGCTCTGCGATGTGATCATCGACCGGGCGACGATGGAAGCGATCCTGGATGCAGGAGAAAAATCCAAAGAGGATGTGGTCCGGGACTATGCCAGATCTACGGTGGCGGTAACAAATATCAAAATAGCTGTCCGATGCGCCAGAACCGGGAAGTCTCTGGAATTTATGAAGCGCGCCATGGTTCCATGTCCGGGGCTGGATGTGGAACGGCTTGCGCATGCGGCGCTTGCCGGAGAAGAATCCGTGATAGAATATCTTCAGGCGGAAGGCTTTGGGGAGGCGGCGGACGCTCTGAGGGAGTCCGCATCGGCGTTTGAACGGTGGTGTGACAACCGGATAATCCACGCGATCCGACCTCAGAAATACAATTCATTTTCAGCGGGGCCGCTGGTAGCGTATGTGATCGCGAGAGAAAATGAAATTAAAACGGTGAGAATCATCCTGACCTGCAGGCAGAATGGCCTGCCGGATGAGGCGATCCGGGAAAGGATAAGGGAGATGTATGTATAAGATAGCAGTGATGGGCGATTATGACAGTATATACGGCTTTGCCGCGCTGGGGCTGGATACATTTCCGGTATCCGATCCGCAGAAGGGTGAGGAAACGCTGCATCGGCTGGCATCGGGTAAATACGCGGTGATCTATGTGACAGAAGCGCTGGCGGCGGAGATTCCCCATGCCATAGAAAGATATCGGGAGCAGACACTTCCGGCGGTGATCCAGATCCCCGGTGTGGCCGGGAATACGGGAGCAGGCGTGGCCGGAGTAAAGAAGTCTGTGGAACAGGCGGTAGGTTCTGATATCTTGTTTGGAGAACAGTAGAAGGAGGTACTCCATTTCATGAGTAAAGGTACGATAAAGAAAGTGGCCGGCCCGCTGGTGATCGCGGAAGGCATGCGAGACGCCAACATGTATGATGTGGTGCGTGTGAGCAGCCAGCGGCTGATCGGTGAGATTATCGAGATGCATGGAGATCAGGCTTCCATTCAGGTATATGAGGAAACTGCGGGGCTCGGGCCGGGGGAACCGGTTGAGTCTACGGAGATGCCTTTGTCTGTGGAGCTTGGCCCGGGGCTGATCGCCAGCATCTATGACGGTATTCAGCGTCCGTTGGACGAGATTATGAAAATCTGTGGAAATAATCTGCAGCGAGGAGTAGAGGTGCCGTCGCTGGACCGTCAGAAAAAGTGGAATTTTGTTCCTGCGGCAAAAGTCGGGGACGAGGTAGAAGCGGGAGACATCATCGGTACTGTACAGGAAACATCGGTGGTGGAGCAGCGTATTATGGTTCCCTATGGAGTCAAAGGAAAGATCAAGGAGATCAAGGCAGGAGATTTCACGGTGGAAGAGACCGTGGCGTCTGTGGAGACCGGGGAGGGAATCCGGGAGATCAGCCTGATGCAGAAATGGCCGGTCCGTAAAGGACGTCCCTATAAGAAGAAGCTTCCGCCTGCCATGCCGCTGGTCACAGGGCAGAGAGTAATCGACGCGTTCTTCCCCATCGCCAAAGGCGGTGTGGCAGCAGTGCCGGGACCTTTTGGAAGCGGCAAGACGGTGATTCAGCATCAGCTGGCAAAATGGGCGGAAGCAGACATTGTGGTATACATCGGCTGCGGAGAGCGCGGCAACGAGATGACGGACGTGCTGAATGAGTTCCCGGAACTGAAGGACCCGAAAACCGGGAAATCCCTGATGGAGAGAACGGTGCTGATCGCCAATACTTCCGACATGCCGGTGGCCGCCCGTGAGGCGTCCATTTATACAGGAATTACGATTGCCGAATACTTCCGTGATATGGGATATTCGGTGGCGCTGATGGCAGATTCCACGTCCCGTTGGGCAGAGGCTCTGCGCGAGATGTCCGGCCGTCTGGAAGAGATGCCGGGTGAAGAAGGTTATCCGGCGTATCTGGGATCCCGTCTGGCGCAGTTTTATGAACGCGCCGGTCATGTGATCAATCTGGGCAAAGATGGAAGAGAAGGCGCTCTTTCGGTAATCGGCGCCGTGTCCCCGCCCGGAGGAGATATTTCAGAACCGGTGTCCCAGGCGACTCTGCGCATCGTCAAAGTGTTCTGGGGACTGGATTCCAATCTGGCGTACAAACGCCATTTCCCGGCAATCAACTGGCTGACCAGTTATTCTCAGTATCTGGACAATGTCTCCGGATGGTTCGGGCAGAATGTCTCCGAAGAATGGATGGAGGACCGTCAGAAAATGATGCGGCTGCTTCAGGAAGAGGCGGAACTGGACGAGATCGTGCAGATGGTAGGTATGGACGCGCTGTCCGCGCCTGACAGGCTGAAAATGGAGGCTGCCCGCTCTATAAGAGAGGATTTTCTGCATCAGAATTCATTCCATGAAGTAGACACTTATACGTCTCTGAGAAAACAGCTTCTGATGATGAAACTGGTGCTGGCATATTATGAGAAGGCTGCAGAAGCGCTGCAGAACGGGGCGAAAGTTCATGATTTGATCAATCTGCCCGTGCGCGAGCAGATCGGGCGTTTTAAATACACACTGGAAGAAAACGCGGAAAAAGAGTATGCAAATGTGATGAGTACGCTGGAAATCCAGACAAAAGACGCATGCGGAAAGGAGGACTTGTAAATGCCGAAAGAGTACAGAACCATACAGGAAGTGGCCGGTCCTCTGATGCTGGTACAGGGAGTAGAAGGCGTTACTTATGATGAACTGGGAGAGATCGAGCTGGTGAACGGGGAAACCCGGCGGTGCAAAGTGTTGGAGGTGGACGGCACCAATGCGCTGGTACAGCTTTTTGAGAACTCTACAGGTATTAACTTGTCCAACAGTAAAGTACGTTTCCTGGGAAGAGGCATGGAGTTGGGCGTATCGGAAGATATGCTGGGACGCGTTTTTGACGGTATGGGACGTCCGGCCGATGACGGCCCGGAGATCCTGCCGGAAAAACGGATGGATATCAACGGTCTGCCCATGAATCCGGCAGCCAGAAGCTACCCCAATGAGTTTATACAGACCGGTATCTCCGCCATCGACGGGCTGAATACGCTGGTGCGCGGACAGAAGCTGCCGATTTTTTCTGCATCCGGTCTGCCCCATGCGCAGCTGGCCGCTCAGATCGCCAGACAGGCGAAAGTGCGCGGCAAAGACGAAAAATTTGCCGTGGTATTTGCTGCCATGGGTATCACTTTTGAGGAATCCAATTATTTTGTGGAGAGCTTCCGGGAGACCGGCGCCATTGACCGTACCGTGTTATTCATGAACCTGGCGAATGATCCGGCGGTGGAGCGTATCGCCACACCGCAGATGGCCCTGACAGCGGCGGAGTATCTGGCATTTGACAAAGATATGCATGTGCTGGTGATCCTTACGGATATCACCAACTATGCGGACGCGCTCCGGGAGGTATCGGCCGCCCGCAAAGAGGTGCCGGGACGCCGCGGATATCCCGGTTATATGTACACCAGTCTGGCGGGAATCTATGAACGCGCCGGACGTCAGAGAGGCAAGGAAGGTTCCATCACCATGATTCCGATCCTGACCATGCCGGAGGATGACAAGACCCATCCGATCCCGGACCTGACCGGATACATCACGGAAGGCCAGATCATCCTGAGCCGTGAGCTTTACCGCAAGGGTGTGAATCCGCCTATTGATGTGCTTCCGTCTCTGTCCCGTCTGAAGGACAAGGGTATCGGAGAAGGGAAGACCAGAGCGGATCATTCCAATACCATGAACCAGCTTTTCGCGGCGTATGCCCGCGGTAAAGACGCCAAAGAACTGATGACGATCCTGGGAGAAGCGGCGCTGTCCGATATAGATTTGATTTACGCAAAATTTGCGGATGAATTTGAGAAGGAATATATATCCCAGGGCTTCCAGTCAGACCGCAGTATTGAGGAGACGCTGGATATCGGATGGAAACTTCTTTCGATTCTGCCCAGAAGCGAGCTGAAGAGAATCGACGACAAGTTCCTGGATCAGTACTACGGCAAAGTGTAAGGAAAAGAGGTGACTGGACTTGGCATCTAAACAGGTGAACCCTACCCGGATGGAGTTGGGGCGCCAGAAGAAAAAACTGGCGACGGCAACCAAAGGCCATAAGCTTCTGAAGGATAAGCGGGATGAACTGATGCGCCAGTTCCTGGAACTGGTCCGTGAAAATATGGCGCTCCGGCAGCGGGTGGAAGCGGGGATCCGCAGCGCGAATATCAATTTTGTCGTGGCAAAGGCAGCCATGTCGGAAGAAACGCTGCATACAGCGCTGATGGCGCCCAAGCAGGAAGTCTACCTGGATGTGGATAATAAAAATGTCATGAGTGTGGATATTCCGGTATTTGACTATAAGACCAGGACCGCGGATGAGAACGACATCTATTCTTACGGATTTGCCTTTACGTCCAGCGATCTGGACGACGCGGTAAAATCCCTGGCGGATATCCTGCCGGATATGCTGCGGCTTGCGGAGACCGAGAAAGCGTGCCAGCTTATGGCGTCGGAGATCGAGAAAACCCGCCGGCGCGTGAACGCGCTGGAGCATGTGATCATTCCCGAGGCACAGGCGAATATCAAATACATTACCATGAAACTGGATGAGAATGAACGTTCCACCCAGATCCGGCTGATGAAAGTAAAGGATATGATGCTGGAAGAGGCGCATCATTACAAAGAAAAGCAGGCGGCATATGCCGCAGAAGAAGCGTAAAATACAGGAGAGTCCGGAAGGGCTCTCCTGTTTGCCGCTATGATAAGTCTTTTTTAGCCGTCTTTAGAAATTCTTCCATGGCGCGCGTCACATACTTTCCCTTTTTATGATAGAAATATACGGTGCGCACAGACAGAACCGGATCCAGCCGAAAGAAAAAGGTGTCCGCGCCGGCAGGAGCCTTTCGGATCAAAGTGTCGCTGACAAATGTAATCCCCATTCCATAACAGGCCAGATGATAGGCGGTAGCCTGCTGGTCCAGCTCCAGAATGATATCCGGTGAAAAGCTCTGCTGCCTGCACAGCATGTCTGCGCACCGGCGGGTGTCATTTCCATGACGAAGGAGCAGAAACGGAGCATGCTCAAATACCTGCAGGCATATCTGAGAAGTCCCGGAAGCTTTGTGGCAATTCTCCAGAATATCTGCGGATGTGAGCGGTTTCGGAACATACTGCCGTTCGGGAAGGTATTTTTCGGGGACGGCCAGCAGAACCTGATCTGTAAAAAGCGGATATCTGGCGCATATGTTTTCGCTGAGTTCTTCACTGTCGATCATCAGGTCCAGGGAACCATCCAGGAGACGTTCTGTGAGAACGGGTGAATTCGCTTCCGCCAGATGTATGTCAATATGGGGATATTTTCGCGTAAAATGGCTGATACAGGAAGGCAGGACATAGGAAGCGAAAAGATTGCTTGCGCCGATGGACAGCTGCCCGGTCTGAAGCTCGTTTTGACCATTTATATAGCTCTCAAATTCATTCTGAATATCCATGATTTTTTCCGCGCAGCGGATATATTCACGGCCGCAGTCCGTCAGCCGGATCGGGGACGTGCTGCGGTCAAAGAGCGGCGAACCGATGCGGTTTTCGATTTTCCTGACCGCGGCGCTCAGCGAGGGCTGCGATATATACAGATTCTGCGCGGCTTTGGAAAAACTTCTTTCTTTGTATACTTCATAAATATAATGCATTCCCTGGAACATACAGCATCTCCTTATACAGCGTGAAGCGATCCGGGTATCATAAGAACAGATTTTAAAATCAGTATATGAAAACAAAAGGTACAAGTCAATTGATATATAGATAAATATCTATATTATTTATAAATTAATTGGTATTTGAATATAATTCTGTCTTTGCATACAATGACAGCAGCAAAAGGACAGGAGGATATACAGATGAGATATCGGACAGAAACAGATTCCATAGGAAGCAGAGAAGTGCCAGAAGATGCATATTACGGCATACAGTCCATGCGCGCGGCAGAAAATTTCCGTATGACGGGACTGCATATCCATCCGGAAATGGTCCGGAGCATGGCGGATGTGAAAGCGGCTGCGGCAACTGCCAATTATGAAACGGGAGCCCTGGACGAAGAAAGGGAAAGGGCGATCCTTCACTCCTGCGCGGAAATGAGAGAGGGAAAATTCGACGGTGAAATTATCGTGGATCCGATCCAGGGAGGGGCAGGAACTTCGCTGAATATGAATGTGAATGAAGTCCTTGCAAACCGCGCTATAGAATTGCTGGGAGGCGTCAAGGGGGATTATAAAATGGTCCACCCTAATGATCATCCCACAGGCGGCAGGTTCTTCTTAGGATGGAGGAGAAAGGGCTGGACGCGCTGCTGGTCTATGCGGACCGGGAGCACGGGGCGAACTATGCGTATCTGACGGGATTTGAACCGAGATTTGAAGAAAGCGTGCTGATATTATACAGGGACGGTTCATGCCGCCTGATGTTGGGCAACGAGAACCTGAAGATGTGCGGCTACAGTTTTATCAAAGCGCAGCCCGTGCATGTGCCGCATTTTTCCCTTCCGTACCAGCCGATGGAGACGGACAAAAGCCTGCCGGAGCTCTTCGGCGAGGCGGGGCTTGCGGACGGGATGCGGATCGGATGCGCCGGGTGGAAATGGTTTACCAGCAGGCACGATGAGAACGGACAGATGCTGGATATACCGTCGTTCATCGTGGACGCGGTCCGGAGACTCTGCCCGGACAGCGTGCTGACAAACGCGGCGGATATCTTCCTGGATCCGGCAAAGGGCCTTCGGATTTTCTCCAATGCGAATGAGATCGCCCACTATGAATTTGGGGCCGGCCTGGCGTCTTCCCGGGTACTGCAGGCGCTGAACAGCGTGCAGCCGGGAAAGACCGAGATGGAGATCGCGGGAGAGATGAACTGCCTGGGACAGCCGGTGACGGTGACGACGATCTGTGCGGCGGGAGAACGCTTCACGGACGCGGTCGTATTCCCCAGGAATAAAAAAATCTGCCTGGGGGATAAATTCTCCCTGACGCTGGGGCTGCGGGGAGGCCTTACTTCCCGGGCGGCGTATGTCGCGTATCAGAGAGAAGACCTGGCAGAAGAGGTCAGGGATTATCTGGAGCGCGCCGCCATGCCGTATTACCGTATGGCGGTCTCCTGGTATGAGGCTGTGGGCATCGGTACGAAATGCGGGGAGATATACCGCATGGCGGAAGAACTCCTGCCCAGGGAGCAGTATCACTGGACCCTGAATCCGGGACATTCCACCGGGGCGGACGAATGGGTGTCTTCGCCCATGTATCCGGGATCGGAGGTGACTCTGCAAAGCGGCATGATGCTGCAGATGGACGTTATCCCGTCTGTGCCGGGATATGGCGGGGCCAACGCCGAGGATGGAATCGCCATCGCGGATGAAAAGCTCCGGGAGGAGCTCCGGAAAAAATATCCCGCCGTCTGGAAGCGGACGCAGGACCGCCGGGAGTATATGGAGCGGGAACTGGGCATCCGGCTTAAGGATGAGATCCTGCCCTTAAGCGACCTGTGCGGGTATATGCGCCCGTATATCCTGAATCACGATTATGCGCTGGCAAGGGGGGAGTGACCTCCCCCCTGCCGGATTAAAGGCTTTCCCAGTCCTGGCGGAAGCCTTCGTACCCCTGCTCTGTCAATGGATGGAGCAGGGATTTTTTATACAGCTCGTAAGGGATCGCCGCGTAGTCGATCCCTGCCGCCGCCAGTTCTTCCAGCTGATGGAGATTTTTAATGGAAGCCGCGACGACGGAAAAAGATTCTTTTTTATAGTCGGCCATCTTCTGGACCGTGGTAATCAGGTGCATGCCGTTCAGGCCGTATTCGTCGGTCCGGCCTGCGAAGGGGAAGAGGTAGTCCGCCCCGGCGTTGACGGCGGCGTTGGCCTGCGCGACGGTAAAGACCAGCGTCATGGCCGTGCGGATACCGCGGCTATGGAGCTCCCTGCAGAGGATCAGGGAGTCTTCAGAGAAATTCAGTTTCATAACGATATCCGGGTGGATGGCATGAATCCGGCCGGCGGCTTCCCGCATCTCTTCCAGGGTGTCTCCCATGACTTCGCCGCTCAGGAAAGACAGACCCATGGACGCGTAACGCTCCAGAAACGCATAGAAATCCTGATGGTTTTTCAGGTACATGCTGGGGTTGGCGGTAATTCCGCAGGCGCCCATGGCCAGGGCTTCCTGTATCTGCGCGTCGCAGGCGCTGTCGATGATATATTTCATATTATTTTCCCTCCTCGAAAAGCTTTGCGTCCAGTATAACGCAATGCAGGAAGGCCGTATATACGGCGCGGTGTCATGTACTTGCCACATTGATATGGAAAGAAGTAACAACAATGGCGGCCTTCGGCTTGATTGCTTTTTGAGCGGATTGTTTTTATACTTTTTATAACAAAATCAGGGAGGTAGAAAGACATGTTTGATTATTGCCAGCCTACGAGGATTCATTTTGGGGCGGGACGGCTTCAGGAGATTGGGGCGGTGTGCGCCCGTTACGGCAGGAAATGCCTGATGGTCACGACCCCGGACGAACCGCTGCGTCCGCTGTATGAGAGGGTCAGAGGACTGCTTGCTGGACAGGGGATCGAAGTGGTTCATTTTGACCGCGTATCCCCGAATCCCTCCGTCGAGATGGTGCAGGAGGGATTTGAACTGCTTAAGAAGGAGAAGGCTTCTTTTGTCCTGGGCGTAGGGGGCGGAAGTTCCATCGATACGGCCAAGACACTGGCGTTTACTAATGGAAGAGAGAGCATTGACTGGGATGAACTGTTCGAGAGGTTTAATTCTCCGTATGTGAATTATGAACCGTATTCCGATACGGTGCTGCCGCTGATTACGGTGCCTACCACGTCCGGCACCGGTTCGCAGGTGACCCAGGCGGCGGTGATTTCCCGCGGAAAGGAAAAGATCACATTTTACCATCCGCAGATATTTTCCAGAGAGTGTATCCTGGATCCGGAACTGATGCTGACGCTCCCGGCAAGGATCACGGCTTCCACAGGGTTCGACGCTTTTACGCATGCGTTTGAAAGTTATATCAACCCTCGCGCTTCCCGCTACAGCGAGATGGATTCTCTGGAGGCGATGAAGCTGGTAGCAGAGAATCTTCCGAAGGTACTGAAAGATCCGAAGAACCTGGAATACAGGAGTTGCATGAGCATAGCGGATACGCTGGCCGGACGCGCGCTGGCGAATTCGGGGGCGCAGGCTCCGCATCCGCTCTCGGAAATCATCGGAGGGATCACGCATCTGCCACATGGAGAAGCGCTGGCGGTGGTATTCCCTGCGTTCATCAGGCATTCCATACCGGCGAACAGGGAGAAGTACGAGACTGTGGCCAGGATATTCTCTCCGGAAGCAGAGAAGGCGGAAGATCTCTATGACCTCATGACGGCATTTTTGAAAGAGATCGGACTTTACCGGACGATGAAGGACATGCAGGTGAGCCGGGAGGATTTTGAAGAGGTTTTAAGATCCCCGGTGCTGGACGTGCTGCCTTTTGGAAGCCGTGAGGAACTGGAAACGATCCTGAGAGAATCCTATGAGTAGGGCGGGAAATATATCCGCCCTGGTGTGTCTGGATCTGGACGGGACGTTTCTTAACCGGGCCGGACAGGTCAGTGAAAGAAACCGGGCGGCGCTGATATCCTGTCTGGACAAAGGTGTAGCGGTCTGTTTCGTGACCGGACGTCCGTACTGTTTTACCAAATCTCTGGCTGTGTCCATCGATCCCAGGATCGGTGTGGTCGCAGGCGCAGGGGCATGCTATGAATGGGAGGGGGAGCTGATTGAGCATCCTCTCCCTGAGGAAGCGCGCAGGGAGTTCGTGGACTGTCTGGAGCGTTCTTCGGCGCATGCCTTTTTTAAAGGACGCAGACTGTTCTATACCCACGATGCGTACGACAGAAGATTTCTCTATGATTGGATGAATGACCGCTTTCCGGGGGAGTATAGGGTACAGTCCCTGACGGAACTAACCTTTGAAGAACTGAAG
>HHCFR05603__coassemble_920_pt1 | contig 18223 bp, 12 predicted proteins | sample HHCFR05603__metabat2_low_PE_033 | metagenome-assembled genome bin HHCFR05603 | reverse complement strand
TGGTTCAGCGTCTGCTCCCGCTCATCATTCCCACCCAGACGGGAATCACGGCTCTTTCCGATGGCATCGATCTCATCGATAAAAATGATACACGGCGCATTTTTCTTCGCCTCTTCAAACAGATCGCGGACGCGGGACGCGCCCACGCCTACGAACATCTCAACGAAATCCGATCCGGCCAGGGAAAAGAACGGAACGTGCGCCTCTCCCGCCACCGCCTTGGCCAGCAGCGTCTTACCCGTTCCGGGCGGGCCCACCAGCAGCGCGCCCTTGGGCAGCTTGGCACCGATCTCCACGTATTTGTCCGGGTTGTGAAGGAAATCAACCACTTCCACCAGGGACTCCTTCGCCTCTTCCTCACCCGCCACGTCTTTAAAAGTGACTCCCGTCTCCTTCTCAATATAGACCTTTGCCTTGCTCTTGCCTACTCCCATCATGCCACCTCCGCCCATGCGGCGCATGACATAATTGAGTGCCAGGACCATCAGCAGAATCGGGAGAAGAATCGACGCCAGCTGATAAATCATCGATGAAGTAGTGTCCGGAATATACGGATCGATCTCCACCCCCTGCTCCCGCATCAGGGAAAGCAGGTCCGGGTCGTCCATCTTGCCTGTATAATAGGTGAGTTCTATGCCGTTTTCTCCGAAAGGCTGCTCCTTGGGCGTGATCCTCCAGGTATTGTAGGTATCCTCTACCTTGGCCACTTCTCCTTCTTCCAGCATAGTCAGGAACTCATCGTAGCTGATCTCTCTGGTCGTGGCCTCTGTAAACGTTCTCTGCAGAAATCCGAATACCAGAAAAGCGGCAAGCATCAGCACCAGAAACATCAGAATACTCTGCCTGTTTCCCGGTCCCCGATTATCCTTGTCTCCGTTATTCGGAGTTGTGTTGTTATTCATCTTTTTCCTCCTTGCGCGTAGCACTCTTTATTATAGTGAACCTTCAAATATAAATCAATACGCCTTTGTGAATTTCGGAAGTCCATTTTCTAAAATAAATATAAATTTAAATCAGAAATACATTGATTTTACTTCCTGTTTTTTGTATGATAGTGAAAGATATTTGCTTTTTACGGAGGCTCACATGAAAAAAACCGGTTTTGACAATGATAAATACCTGAAAATGCAGTCCGAGAAAATCAAAGAGCGCATCCAGAGTTTCGGCGGCAAGCTGTATCTGGAATTTGGCGGCAAACTCTTCGACGACTATCACGCCTCCCGGGTGCTGCCCGGATTCAAGCCGGACAGCAAGATCAACATGCTGGTACAGCTGAAAGATCAGGCGGAGATCATTATCGTCATCAATGCGGCGGATATTGAGAAAAGCAAGGTGCGCTCCGACCTGGGAATCACCTATGATATGGACGTGCTCCGGCTGATCGACACTTTCCGCGACTACGGCCTGTACGTGGGCAGCGTATGTCTGACCCAGTATGCCGGACAGCCCAGCGCCGCCGCTTATCAGCGCAGGCTGGAAGCACTGGGAGTAAAAGTTTACCGCCACTATCCCATCGAAGGATATCCGTACAATGTCCCCTACATCGTCAGCGACGAAGGATATGGACGAAATGAATATATAGAGACTTCCCGTTCTCTGGTGGTCATCACCGCCCCGGGTCCGGGCAGCGGGAAAATGGCCACCTGCCTTTCCCAGCTTTATCATGAATACAAGAGGGGCATCCAGGCCGGATACGCCAAATACGAGACTTTCCCCATCTGGAATATTCCGCTGAAGCACCCGGTCAATCTGGCCTATGAGGCGGCTACGGCGGATCTGGACGACGTGAATATGATCGACCCGTTCCACCTGGAAGCATATGGGAAAACAGCCATCAACTATAACCGGGACGTAGAAGTTTTCCCGGTGCTGAAAGCTATCTTTGAGACGATCATGGGCGAATGTCCTTACAAATCTCCCACAGACATGGGCGTCAACATGGCCGGATACGGAATCTGCGACGACGAAGCGGTGCGGGAAGCCGCCTGCCAGGAGATCATCCGCAGATATTACCAGACGCTGTGCCTGAAACGCCAGGGATCCGCCACAGACGCGCAGATCATGAAGATCGAGCTTCTGATGAAGCAGGCGGGCGTCAGCGCGGCCGACCGGCCTGTGATCAGCGCGGCCAACCTGAAAGCAGAGACCACCGGAGAGCCGGCCGCGGCCATAGAACTGCCTGACGGCCGTATTATCACCGGAAAGACCAGCTCGCTCCTGGGAGCGGCTTCCGCCCTTCTGCTGAACGCTTTAAAAGTCCTGGCCGGCATCGACGATGAAGTAAAACTGATCTCGCCGACGATTATTGAGCCGATCCAGGAACTGAAGGTATCCCACCTGCACAATAAGAATCCCCGTCTCCACACGGACGAGGTGCTGATCGCGCTTTCTATCTGCGCCGCCACCGACGGTCTGGCAAAGCGCGCCATGGACCAGCTTAAAAACCTGCGCGGCTCCGAGGTACACTCCAGCGTGATCCTGTCCCAGGTGGACACCGGGATCTTCCGGAAGCTGGGCGTCAATCTGACCTGCGAGCCGTCCTATCAGTCGCAGGCTCTGTACCACCGTTAAGGACGGCGGCAGCCGTACCGGCCATCTGAATATGATAAACGAAAGAGAGCAAAGGCGCTCCCGTCCGGGGGTCTTTTGCTCTCTTTTTGCATAAACTATAAGCTCAAAAAGGAGATATTGCCATGCCAGTAAAATATGTATTTGTCACCGGAGGCGTCGTATCGGGCCTTGGAAAAGGCATCACCGCAGCCTCTCTGGGCCGCCTTCTGAAAGCGCGCGGCTATCAGGTCACCATGCAGAAATTCGATCCTTATATCAACATCGATCCGGGCACCATGAATCCGGTCCAGCACGGAGAAGTCTTCGTCACCGACGACGGCACCGAGACAGATCTGGATCTGGGACACTACGAGCGTTTTATCGACGAGAACCTGGATAAACACTCCAACGTCACCACGGGAAAGGTTTACTGGAGCGTCCTGCAGAAAGAACGGCGCGGAGATTACGGCGGAGGCACCGTCCAGGTCATCCCCCATATTACCAACGAGATCAAGAGCCGTTTCTACCGGAACTACACATCCGAGGATATGCATATCGCCATCATCGAGATCGGCGGCACGGTAGGCGATATCGAGAGTCAGCCTTTCCTGGAAGCTATCCGCCAGTTCCAGCATGAAGCAGGCCGCGAAAACGCGATCCTGATCCATGTGACGCTGATCCCCTATCTGAAGGCTTCCGGAGAGATGAAGACCAAACCTACCCAGACTTCCGTCAAGGCTTTGCAGAGCATGGGAATCCAGCCGGATATCATCGTGTGCCGTACCGAACTTCCTCTGGAAAAAGGCATCAAAGACAAGATCTCCCTGTTCTGCAACGTGCCGAAGGAAAATGTGCTGCAGAACCTGGATGTGGAATATCTGTATGAAGCGCCGCTGGCCATGGAAAAAGAGCATCTGGCCCAGGCAGTCTGCGAATGTCTGCATCTGCCCTGTCCGGAACCCGATCTCACAGACTGGATCGAAATGGTGGGCAAGCTGCGCCATCCGGTGACGGAAGTGACCGTAGCTCTGGTGGGCAAATACATCCAGCTTCACGACGCCTATATCTCCGTGGTGGAGGCGCTCAAGCACGGCGGCATCGCCAACCGCGCCGTAGTCCATATCAAGTGGGTGGATTCTGAAACATTGACGGCGGAAAATGCGGACGAGATCCTGGGCGGCGTAAGCGGCATCCTGGTGCCGGGCGGATTCGGAGACCGGGGCATCGACGGCAAGATCACCGCGATCCAGTACGCCAGGGAACACAGGATCCCGTTCCTGGGACTGTGCCTGGGCATGCAGCTGGCCATCGTGGAATACGCGCGCCATGTGGCAGGCCTGGAAACCGCGCACAGCATCGAGCTGGATCCCAATACCCCCTATCCGGTCATCGCGCTGATGCCGGATCAGAACGGCGTGGAGGATATCGGCGGAACCCTTCGCCTGGGTTCTTTTCCCTGCGTACTGGACAAGGATTCCAAGGCGTATGAGCTCTACGGCGAGGAGCTGATCCACGAACGTCACCGCCACCGCTATGAAGTCAACAACGACTTCCGCGCGCTCCTGACCGAAAAAGGCATGACCCTGTCAGGACTGTCTCCCGACGGCCGGATCGTGGAGATGATCGAGCTGAAAGATCATCCTTTCTTCCTGGCCACCCAGGCCCATCCGGAGCTCAAATCCAGGCCAAACCGCCCGCATCCGCTGTTCCGCGGATTCATAGAGGCGGCGCTGAAAGCAAAAAAATAAATCATTTCAACTGCCATGTATTGCGGCACAGGGTTTCTGAAAGATCCCTGCGCCGCTCACTTTGTTCACCGTTTGTTTTCAATTTTCAGGATTGTGCACAAAGATTTACAACTTGATATTTTCAGTTGTATTTTATGATACTGTACGTTATTATATGTATATAAATCTGAACTATCTGACCATCTCAGTCTGATTTCCCAAAGGATTAGGCCGCGGATACGGGGCACTATATGATCACTCCGGAACGCGAGCTGACCCGCAAGCCTCTCCGAATGGATTTCCTCATCCTGCGGCTGGAAGAGGGCTGCCGCATGAGAAGCAGCCTGGGGAAACTTTTGAAAAAACATACGATCGTAGAATACAAAGGCGCGACAGACCATCTGAGCGTTGAAGATCTCTTTAAGGGGCAGGCATACGCTTCCCTCTATATTTCTTCTGGGACGGGGGACTCTTCCCCTGAGAGTCAAAAAGACAGCGCTTCTTCTGAAGCTTCTCTGTCTGAACCAGCAAAACTTGGGCTGGCCGTCTCTCCGGAAGAACTGCTCCTGATGTTTGTCTGTTACCCGTATCCGAGAAAAGCGATGCAGTTTTTACAGCGCACCTCGGTGCGGATAGAAGAAAGCGATCCCGGAATCTACCGTTTCCGGCTCTGGTGCATAAACGCGGCTATCATCGTGCAGTCCCGTCTGGACAGCACGGAATACCTGTTGATCCGGGAGAACAAGATCCCCCAGATCGACGGGACCATCTATTCCGCCTCTTCCGAGACCATGTTCTCTATGGACGCCAGCCTGGCTTCGCTGGTCCGGGAAGGCCGGATCACAAAAGAGGAGGCGCTTGCGCACGCCTCCAATCCTGAGATGCTGAAACGCAGGCTGTAAGGCGCTTACGCCTCACACCTTCAGTTCCGGAAACGGGATCACCGCTTCCGGGACTTTTTTATGCGTTCCGATCATCTTTTCCATATAGATCATATCGTACCAGGTCCCGAACTTGTATCCGCACCGGTGCAGATGCGCGGCTTTCACGTATCCCATCCGCTCATGGAACCGCACGCTGGCGTCGTTCAGGCGCCTGTCTGCATGCCCGGTATAGGCGATGCAGGCGTTGAGATTCGTCAGGTTCTGGGACGCTCCGATCCGCTCCAGCTCCTCATACAGGCGCCGTCCGATCCCTCTGCCCCGCCGTTCCATCTCCACATAGACGCTGGGCTCCGCGCACCAGCCGTAGGCGGCCCGGGGATGAAAGGCCGACAGATAGGCGTACCCCACGATCCTCCCGTCTTCTTCCGCCGCCAGATAGGGATACCTGGTCAGGACATGTTCGATCCTGCCCCGGAATTCTTCCAGAGACGGAACTTCATACTCAAAGGTGACCGCCGTCTCCCGCACATACGGCGCGTAGATCTCCAGCAGGGCCTCCGCGTCCTCCGGGCATGCCGTCCGGATGGAAAGACTCATCTCTCCACCTCTTCCGGACCCCACAGCTTTTCCGGATACAGTCCGCGCTCTTTCATGTCGCGCACCGCCTGCACCACCGTCGGCTTGTCCTCTTTGTAGGTCACTCCGTACCAGCGGTCCCTGCTGGTGAGCACCTTCACCTCCGCCCTGTCTTCCCGGATCAGTTCATCCACCACAAAAGGCAGGAAATACTCGCATTTCAGAGGATTTTCCTTCAGGCCCTTTTCCAGCGCTTTCGGGAAACGGTCCTTAAGTTCCTCCATCATGCTCCTGGTGAATCCCCACATGTTCATGGAGACCACCGCGTCGTCCGGCAGGCTGATCCAGGTCCTGCCGTCGTCCTCCGTGTAAGCGGCGCTTCCGTCGCTCTGCTTCTCGATGCGCGTTCTCTCATGGATATCGGTCAGCATATCCTGCTCATCTACTTTGCATACGCCGCGGGCCACGGATCCGTTCTCCGTCAGAGTGTTTTTCAGCAGATATCCCACCATGGTATATTCATATTTATCGCCGTCTTCATGAGTGGTCAGATAGTCATAGATCAGGCGGAACGCTTCCCTTCCGTAGAAATCGTCCGCGTTGATCACCGCGAAGGGGCCGTCGATCACAGCAAGGCAACTCAGCACCGCGTGTCCGGTACCCCAGGGTTTTACGCGGCCTTCCGGCACCCGGAAACCTTCCGGCAGGTTGTGAAGATCCTGGAAGACATATTCTGTCCGGACCTTACCCTCCAGCCGGCTGCCGATCCGCTCCCGGAAATCTTTCTCATTTTCTTTCTTGATGATAAAGATCACTTTCTCGAATCCCGCCTGCACAGCGTCATAGATGGAAAAATCCATGATAATATGCCCCTGATCGTCCACCGGGTCGATCTGCTTGAGTCCTCCGTAACGGCTTCCCATCCCTGCCGCCATGATCACCAGCACTGGTTTCTTCATCTTTTTATCCCTCCATAATCATTTTTTCTATCTCTTCTCTGGTTCCTGTCAGAGATCCCTGCACCATCTCCGGCTTTCCGCCGCCTTTTCCCCGGAAGCGGGCATTCAGTTCTTTTACGAAGACGCGCAGGTCCACGTTCCGGCTCCCCAGGATATAGCGGTATCCCGCGTTGTCCGTGCCCACAAAGGCCGCGCAGATGCCCGGACAGCGCGCTGCGGCTCCGTTGATGAAATTCCGCACGGCGATGTTGTCCAGATCCTCCTCAAAGATGCACACATTCCGCTGATCCGGACGGATCCGGCCGAATTTCTCTTCCAGATACAGGGCCTGCATACGGTTCAAATGCTCCCGGAGCTTCTCATGCTGCTCTTTCAGATGGAGCACCGCTTCCCCGATCTGATCCGGGCGGGCCGACAGCGCCACTGATACGTCGGTCACGCCCCGCTGTTTTTCCTGATAATCCTTAAGCGCCCGGTCTCCGCACACGATCGTCACCCGGCATCCGCCCCGGTGACGTTCACAGCTTTGCACCTTGATGACGCCGATCTCTCCGGTCCGCTGCACATGGGGTGCGCAGCAGGCGCAGATGTCGTAGCCGGGCACGGACACCAGCCGCACCTGTCCCTCGATCTCGATCTTGCTGCGGTAATCCAGCTTTTTCAGCTCCTCGCTGTCCGGATAGAGCACCTGTACCGGAATATCTTCATAAACTGCCTGGTTTGCCCTGCGCTCCAGATCCAGGATCTGCTCCCCGGACAGTTCCCCGTTGAAATCCAGCGTGGTCGCTTCCTGCCCCAGGTGGAATCCCACGTTGTCATACCCGTACAGGCTGTGCACCAGGCCGGACAGGATATGCTCTCCGGTGTGCTGCTGCATGCGTGAAAACCTTTCCGCATAGTCCAACCGTCCCAGCACCTCGCTCCCTTCCGGGACAGCCTCCGCCGTCATATGCCAGATGACGCCGTCCTCCTCCCGGGTGTCCGTCACCTGGATCCCGTCCAGCCATCCCCGGTCTCCGAACTGCCCGCCGCCTTCCGGAAAGAAAGCGGTCCGGTCAAGCTCCACCCGGTATCCGTCTTTATACTTTTCACAGGACAGGACGGCGGCACGGAACTCTTTCAGATGGCTGTCCTCGTAGTACAGCCGCCGCGCCGCGCCGCCCTGCTGCAGATGTTTTTCTTCCATATCGCTTTGTCTCTCCTGTATTTGCTGCATCCAATATATCATTTACCGAACATAAAATCAATTCTATTGCATCTTTCGGGCAGATGTGCTATAGTGAAAACAGAAAAGGAAGGCCAGAGACACGGGCCTACCCTCAACAACTACAATAACTGTTTTATACAGCCGTTCACTATTGCGAGTAGTGGGCGGCTATTTCTTTCCCCGAAAGATTGTGTAACACAATCCCACGAGAGCTATGATGAACATACTAAACTGAATTAAATCAGGATATGTAATCATCCGCATCGCCCTCCTTTCTTTCGTCCGGAGGGTCGCCCCTCCGAAAAAGAGGGTAGGCCGCCTTTTATGTTCTCTGGCTTTCCGTAACGTCAGTATAGCATATAGTTTCTGCTTTTACAACACAATTACTTTCCCCATCGTAAACGAATAAATCACTTTCTCTCTTACCTTCTTCCCCGTCATCATCTCCAGCGCTTTCCCGTAATACTGAAGCTGCGCGCGGTATCTTCCTGCCAGTTCTTCCGCACGGAAGATCCGGTCCGTCTTATAGTCTACGATCACGATCTCATCTTCTTCGTAAAAGAATGCGTCTATGATTCCCTGGATCAGTACCAGTTCTTCCGGGTCGGAGCCGTCCACCTGGTCTCCGGGCAGTCCGATGACAAACGGCTGCTCCCGGTAAAGATTTCCCCGGCGGGCGGCGTCCTGCATCCGTTTCCCCAGCGGGCTTTGGATAAACTTCAGAAGATCCCGGACATTCACCGCGTCGATATCCTGCCGTTCCAGTCTGCCGCTTCCGGCCAGTTCCTCCAGGGTCTGTCCCGCCTGTTCTTCTGTCTCCATGTCTTTTCCGAAATCCATACATTCCATGACCGCATGGTACGCCGTTCCCCGGGCGGCTCCGGTCTTCTCTTCCTGTTTTTCGATAAACTGCGGAATCAGCGGGATCACATCCGATTCCGGGAACATCTCTTCGACGGCGTCGGACTCTTCTTCCATCCGGAGTTTTTTCAGTTCGGTCACGCTGTATTTCTGCCGCGAGGTTTTCTCGTCCGCCCACGGATATTTCCAGGAGAGCCTCCGGTCCACCTCCGCGTCCAGTCTCTGATCCCTGGATGGAAAGAGCATGCGGCGCTCCATCTCTTCCCTGCTCAGAGCGTCCTGCACCCGGGTCTTCACTTCCCCTGCCAGAAGTTCCTTCAGGGAAACCAGTCTTCTCTCCAGCGCGCTTCCCTCTGCCTTCAACGCCGGCAGGATCCAGTCCAGATAACTGTCCGCGCCGGACAGTTCCAGATAGCTCAGCTTCTCTTCCGGCGACGGTTCCGCCTGCAGGAGTTTTTCTCCTGCCATGCCGGTCAGGATCAGCTTCTCTTTCGCGCGGGTCATGGCCACATAGAGGATCCGCAGTTCTTCTCCCAGATTGTCCAGCTGGTTCTGCCTGCGTATCATCTGTTTGACCAGCGTGGCCCTGCGCATACGGTGTTCCAGGTCCACATAGTCCAGCCCGATTCCGTACCGGCTGTGGCAGACCAGCTTGTCCCGGCTCTCCTGCCGGTTGAAACTTTTCCCCATGCCCGCGGCAAATACCACCGGAAATTCCAGTCCTTTGCTGTGATGGATACTCATGATCTGCACGGATCCACCGTCCGCGCCCGACAGCGGCGCCTCGCCGAAATCCACCTGGTATTTCTGCATCTTCTCTATATACCGGATAAAATGAAACAGCCCGTGATAGCTGATCTTCTCATAATCCTGCGCTTTCTGAAGCAGCATCTCCACATTGGCGATCCGCTGCTCCCCGCCCGGGAGCGCCCGCATCTCGTCCATATATCCGGTCTCTTCCACGATCTGCCACAGGAGTTCATGGATGGATGTGCACGCCGCCCTTCTCCGGTACTCTTCCACCCGGGAGAAGAAATCCGCGAGCCGTTCCTTTAAGTTTGCATCCGGGCCTTCCGACGCATAGAGCGCGCAGGCCGCACAAAACCGTTTCTCCGGGTATGCCGCCTTGATCTTCGCCAGTTCTTCGGAGGAAAATCCCCCTATGCTTCCGTGCAGCGCCGCAGCCAGCGGGATCTCCTGGGTCGGATTGTCCAGCACCCGCAGGTAGGACAGGAGCCCTTCCACTTCCACGGTCTGGAAATATCCTTCCCTGGACTGGGCGCTGGCCGGGATCCCCTCCTCCTGCAGCACCCTTACAAAGGTCTCGCTCCAGCCGGCCATGGTGCGCAGGAGGATCACGATATCCCCGCAGCGCGCCGGACAGAGTTCTCCGTCCTCTGTCACCGTTCCGGTTTTTAACAGTTCCCGGATCCTGGCCGCGATCAGATGCGCCTCCGCCTCCTGTTTCGTCCACCGGCTTTCCTGGCGGGTTTCTTCCCATTCTTCCTGGGAAAGGAGCAAAAGCTCCGCCCTGCATCCTTCCCGGTCAGGATAAGAAGCTCCCATCCGGAGGGCTTCCGCCTCCCCGTAATCGATGCCCCCCAGTTCCCGGCGCATGATTTTGCGGAAGATCTCATTGACCGGATCAAGTACCTCTCCCCTGCTTCGGAAATTCTGGTGAAGATCGATCCGCACGCCGGTTTTCCCGTCCTGATAGTCATGGTATTTCTCCAGGAACAGCCCCGGTTCCGCCTGACGGAAACGATAGATACTCTGCTTCACATCTCCCACCATGAAACGGTTATCCCGCCCCTGCCGGCTGCCGGAGATGCTTTCGAGGATCGCCTCCTGGACCAGGTTGCTGTCCTGGTATTCATCCACCATGATCTCCGCGAAATATTTAGAAAACACATCCGCTGTCCCGCTGGGAACCAGCTTCCCCTCATCTTCCCTGGTCAGGATTTTCAGGGCAAAATGCTCCTGGTCGCTGAAATCCAGGATATTTTTCCGCCGCTTCTCTTCTCCCAGCCGTTCCGTAAACTGAAGCGTCAGATCTGCCAGGCAGCGGGCATTCTGCGCCGTCTCCCGCATCTGATGGAACACCGTCTCCGAAGGGAGCTGGAAATACTGGTTTTTCAGGGATTTCAAAATATCTTTCATGTCATTGCGGATCTCCATGATCCGGCCGCAGATCCCTTCATCCGCGTCTGCCATGGCCTTGCTTCTGCGGCTGGGGAGCCGCTGGAACTTCAGGTCCGCCAGGAGCTCTCCGAAAGACTCCATGGACCCGCACCGGAGCATTTCTTCCAGAAAAGCGGCGTCCGACCGCAATACTTCTATATACGGGAGCGGCCCGTACGGCGCCCGAGCCATCTCTTCCGCCAGAAAGATCTTGTCCCGGCAGTCCGAAACCGTCCTCTTCAGTTCTTCCATGATCTCTTTCGTTCCGCGGAAATCCTCCCAGGAAGCGTCCTTTGGAAGTTCATACAGCGCCGCGCAGTCTTTCAGCCATTTTTCAGTCTGCGGATGAGCCTGGGCATATTCATAGAGCTGCAGGATCAGCTCCTCCAGCCCGCTTCCCCGGTTCCCGCTGCCGTAGCTTTCGGCAAACCGCAGGAAATCCGGATCCTTCGCCGCGCACGCTTCCTCTACTACCTTCTGCGCCGTATCCTGTTTTAAAAGCCGCATCTCACCCTCATCCGCGATCCGGAAGCTGGGATTCAGGCCGATGGTATGAAAATAATTGCGGATCACATACAGGCAGAACCCGTGGATCGTCGTGATCTGGGCCCGGGTAAGAAGCGCTTCCTGCCTCTGCAGCCATTCGTTTCCCGGGTCTTCCAGGATCCGCTCCGCCAGAGCCTTCCCGATCCGTTCCCGCATCTGGGACGCGGCCGCTTTGGTAAACGTGGTGACCAGCAGACGATCCGCGTCCACCGGATGTTCCGGATCCGTGATCAGGGACAGGATCCGCTCCACCAGCACCGCCGTCTTGCCGGAACCCGCGGCGGCAGACACCAGCAGATTTTTTTCTCTGGTGTCGATGACCTTTTTCTGGTCCTCTGTCCATACGACGCTCATCCCTGTTCCTCCTTCATCTTCTCCCAGACCTCTTCCCGGTCCATGGGCTGCAGACGGCGTTTCTCGCACCCTTCCAGCTTCCGGTCAAAGCCGCAGACACTGTGATAGGCGCAGTACCGGCAGGCGTCGTCCGTCCCCATCTCGTAGGGATCCAGCCGGATATCCCCGTTCAGGATGCGTTCTCCATACTCGGCAACCCGTCTTTTCACATGTCCCATCAGAAGCTCGAACTGTTCTTCCTCCGCCACCGGCGAAGCCGCCGTGTACCCGCCGTCCTTCTTTCTGCGCACGGGCAGGATATCCGATCCGGTCTCCATCTCCCGGTCCATCAGTTCCGCGACTCCGTCCTCCGCGCTGACCAGGCCGCCCAGCGCCAGTTCTTTCAGGAGCTTTTTCGCCGGATCTTCTTCCTCTTCATAGTCCAGCATGGGATCTTCGATATGATAATAAAACATGCCGGCAGGATGCACTTCCTCATCCCCATCCTGCTGGCGGCGTTTCAGTTCCACGGCCGCGTTCAGGTACACCGCCAGCTGCAGCTGCAGTCCGTAATAGATGCTGGTCAGATCGAACCGCGTGGAACCGCTCTTGTAGTCCACCACGCGCACATAGACTTTCCCGTCCTTCCGGCACACATCGATCCGGTCGATCCTGCCCTGCAGGCGCATGCGTTCGTCCTCGGACAGAAGCACGGACACGCTCTGAAGCTGTTCCAGATTCCGGAAAGATACTTCCGTGTCCTCCGGGAGGAATTCTCCCCTTTCCACCTGCCGCAGCACGGCCCAGGCGGTACGCTTCCCGATCCGCTTCATGCGCGCCAGGGTATACTGGTCTCTCGCCCGGTCCGGAAGAATCTGGTCGGCGTGATCCTGGATGGCCCGCTCCAGGGCTTCCTCCATCCAACGGTCCCGCAGATCGTCCGGCACATGGAACCATCCGTATCCGCCCTGCTCCACCGCGTCCGAAAAATATTTCAGCGCTTCGTGGAACACATTTCCCATATCCACGGCCTTCAGTTCACAGGTCTCCCGTTCTTCCAGGCGCAGGCCGTACTGCAGGAAATGGGCATAGGCGCAGGCCGCGAACTGTTCCAGGCGCGTGACGCTGCCTTCCAGCAGGGTCCCGTACAGAGCCCGCGCCACTGTTTTCCCGATGCCGTCCTCCTGCCTGGTCCGGCACACCGCGTCCATGAGACGTTCCAGTTTTTCTCTCCAGGGATCCCGGGCCGCGTACCAGCTGATCAGGGCGCTGTCTCCGCCTCCGGCGAGTCCTTCCCGTTCCGCCTTCAGCGCCCCGGTCAGTTCCCGCAGATTGCCCTCCGGCGCCACCAGACGGTCCAGGAGTTCTTTCTTCTCCGGATCTTCCACCCGGATCTTCGGGAACAGCTGCCGGATCTGGGAGATCAGAAAGGACGGCCTTAACGCCCCTCCGTCCGCATCCGCCTGGCTCCAGGACAGATACAGCCTCCTGGAAGGCTTCGTCAGGTTCAGGTAGATATAGAATTTCTGGACGCACGCCTCCTGTCTGGCCGTGGGCGCCAGCTCTACTTCCTGCTCATGCAGGAGTTCTCTCTCCATCTCCGAGAGGATGCCTCCCCGGCTCTTATCCCGGGGGACGCTTCCTTCATTAACTCCCGCGAAAAACAGGACTTTCACGTCTTTCAGACGGCTTCTCTCCATATCCCCCGCCAGTACCTGGTCGGTTCCTGCGGGGATCAGCCCCACCTTCATCTCCGACAATCCCGCGTCCAGCAGCTCGGCATATTCTTCCAACGGGATCCTGCAGTCTCCCAGCAGCATGACCAGCTTGTCAAACAGATCCATGACCATCCCGTAGATCTGCGCGTACTCTCTGGCAGTGGCCATGTCGCCCTTTCCGTCAAACCACGCTTCCTGTTCCTTCAGTTTTTTCTGAATATCCAGGCCCACCAGACAGTCATAGAGCGCTTCGGTCATGCCGCGCACATTCCCGTCCTTCCGGGTCAGCCCTTCTTTCAGAGTCTCCAGCCAGCCGGCAAGGCGGGCCCGGATCTCGTTCAGCGTTTCCAGATCTCCCTCTTCCATATGTTTCAGGGGGCGCTTCCATTCCCGTCTCCAGCCGGACAACCCGCGGACTCCTCTGGCGATCACATAATTCTCCAGCCGGTCTGTCTCTTCGCTGTCTGTTCCCGCCATACCGCTCCGCAGCAGACGGAACATGGATTCATAGGAGAAATCCTCCTGGACAGCCAGGAGCAGGGCGCGCAGAAATTCCACGAAGGAATTTTTCAATACATCCCGCTTCCGGTCCATGAACCCCGGGATCCCCAGCCTGGAAAAGCACTGTTCCAGGAGCGGCACATAGCTCTCCTGGTCTCCGGTCACCACAGCGATGTCCCGATAGCGGAATCCTTCGTCCCGCACCAGACGCAGGATCTCTCTTCCGATCTCCTCAGACTCCGCTCTGGGATTGCCGGCGGAAAAAAGACGCACTTCCTGCGTCTCTTCCTCCCAGACCGCTTTTTCATGGCGGAATATATGCTGTTCCATAAAATGAAGCGCCGGAGCCTCACGGAAGCGGTATTTTCCCGCGTCCGAAAGGATCACCGGCTTTCTCACTTCGACTCTCGCCCGGTCTGCCAGACGCGCAAGCTCCAGCGCCGTTTTCTTTGTGGGATGGAACAGCCGGTACTCCGCCTCCCGGACAAAGGGCTGCTCGCGTCCGTCCATGGTCAGCGTCACGCACACCTCTTCCGCCAGCCCCAGCAGCTTCTGCAGAAGTTTCATCTGCACGGGGGTAAATCCGTTGTAGCCATCCAGGGCGATCACGCTGCCCCGCACCGTCTCCGACCGCTCTACCACCTGCTCCAGCGCGTCCAGCAGCTCCTCCACCGTCAAATACATCCCCTCCAGATATTCCCGGAAACTCTCATAGATCACCAGCATATCCTTCAGTTTAAAATACAGCTGGGGATTCTCCTTATTCTGCTCCATGACGCGCCGGAGTTCTTCCGGCTGCATCCGGTACTGCGTGAACTCCGAGAGCAGAGACTTGACCTCGGATATGTAGCCCAGCTTCTTCAGGTTTCCGCCCAGGAGCACCAGTTCGTCTTTCTTCTCCTCTGCGATGCGGCGCAGGATCAGGTTCTTGCCCGTATCCTCCAGGATCCGGCGGTGCTCGCCTCCCACTTCGCCGAAGACCCGGTGCGCCAGACGTTCAAAGCTCAGTACGTCGATATTCATGATCCCGTGCCTGGGATGCATCCGCACCAGATCCTTCTGGGTCTGCATAGTAAACTGTTCCGGCACAATGACCAGGAACTGCTTCTCCGGATACTGCATGGACCCCCGGATCACCTTTTCAAATAAATAATGGGATTTCCCCGCGCCCGGATTTCCCAGTATCAGCTGCAATGCCATATCTTCACCCCTGTCGTTCCAGCAGATCCTTCACCACTTCGGAGGCAAGCAGAAGTCCCGCCGTCCCCGGCACGAACACCATGCTTCCGGGCGTCACCTTGCGTCCGTCCCCTCCCAGGATCTGTCTGAGAGGTTTCTTAGGCTCTTCCGCGGAGTACACTACTTTCAGTCTCTCTATCCCTCTTTTCCGGAGTTCACGCCGCATGACCTTCGCCAGCGGACAGCCCTTTGTCCGGTAGATATCCGTCACCTCAAACCTGGAGGGGTCCAGCTTGTTGCCCGCGCCCATGGCGCTGATCAGCGGCGTCCCCGCTTTCTGACAGCTTATGGCCAGTTCCAGCTTCCCGCTGACCGTGTCGATGGCGTCCACCACATAGTCGAAGGCGCCGAAATCGAACTGGTCCGCATGTTCCGGAAGAAAGAAACATTCCTGTGTCTCCACCTCCGTCTCCGGGCAGATATCCGCGATCCGCTCCTTCATCACCGCGGTCTTGTACCGGCCCAGCGTACTCCGAAGGGCGATGATCTGCCGGTTCAGATTGCTCTCGCCCACCACGTCGTTGTCTACCAGCAGGAAATATCCGACGCCGCTCCGCGCCAGCGCTTCCACCGCGTAGCCGCCCACGCCGCCGATGCCGAAGACCGCCACCCTGGCCTTTCTCAGTTTTTTCAGTCCGTCCTCTCCGATCAGGAGTTCTGTCCGGACAAATGTCTCGTTCATGTCCCCAGCTCCTTATTCATACTGCCGCTCTGAAATCCGCCCAGATCCAGCGTCACATAGGTAAATCCCAGCTCTTTCAGTCTCCGCGTCACTTTCTCCGACAGATTCTCATGAAACAGCCTGGGAAATTCTTCCGGCAAAAGCTCAATCCTCGCCAGATTTCCATGAACACGCACCCTTTTCTGTGCGAATCCCAGATCCTGCAGATAGTCCTCCGCCAGCTCTACCCTTTTCATCTTCTCCGGCGTGATCTGTTCCCCGTATGCGAAACGGGACGCCAGACACGCGGAAGACGGGCGGTTCCATCCCGACAGGCCCAGACGGTCCGCCATCTGACGGATCTCCGCCTTGGTAAATCCCGCGTCTTTCAGAGGGCTGGCGATCCCCAGTTCTTTCAGAGCCCTGAGGCCCGGACGGTAGTCCCCCTGGTCGTCCACATTGGAGCCTTCCGCCAGGAAAGGGATTCCTTCCTCATCCGCGGCCGCGCGCATCCTCGTAAATAATGCACGTTTGCACAGATAACAGCGGTTCGGGGGATTCGCTGCAAACCCTTCGATGGAAAATTCATCCACCGTCTCGACCCGGTGGCGGATACCGAATCTTTCACAGAATGTCTCCGCCAGCGCCAGCTCCCGCTCCGGCACCGCATGCAGGGACACCGTCAGCGCCAGCGCGTTCTCTCCCAGCGCTTCCCGCGCCGCATATAACAAAAGAACCGAATCCACTCCGCCGGAGAAGGCGATGGCTGCCTTCCCCTCCGAAGCGATCCGGCTCTTCAACCCGCCGTATTTTCGTTCCAGTCTATCTTCCATATAAATACTCCTAAGCAGCAAATACCAGTACCGGCTCCTCTGCCAGACACAGGACTCCGCTCAGCACATGAGAGCAGACCCGGGTGATGAACTCGCAGTCCTCTTCCACCGATCTGGTCTTCTGCATATATTCTTCATGGGTCTTCCGGATATAGTCCAGAATCTCGTCCGCCGACAAAAAACGTCCGGGATAAGCCATATGGAATACCGCCTGATCTTCGTTAATATATCTGCGAAGCTCATGCTTCAGCACATTCTCATACTTACAGTGGTCCTTCAGGTTGCCCGGGAAATGGCTGTTATGAGGAAATGTAAAATAGTCTGCCAGATAATGCATAACCTGTCCCAGATCCACCATATAACGGATACAGTCCTCCGGGCGGTACAGGTCCGTCTCTATCAGCCTGCGGATTTTTTCTTCCACCAGGTCGAAGGTCACGTCAAATTCATGCCTTACCGTCACAAACGCGGGCCGGCAGTCAGGAAGAATGCTTCCTATATAAAACGATCTCCATCTGCGGCGCAATATTTCATGATCCAGACTTCTGACCAGAAATCCGGCCAGACAAAGATGTGATTTTTTTCTCAACGGCTTACCCTCCATGCCAATCTCAAACACCAAGACCATATCCAGTTTACCATAATTTTTTCAGCATGCAACAGGTTTTTTTCGATCTGGGAAAATTTTTCACCGTTTTTACATAAATTTTGGTTTAAATACACTCAAGGACCACGCCGTGGGCGATCCCCGGTATGGATTTCCCTTCGTTAAAGCTCACTTTGGACAAAAGCGCGCCGGTGGGCACCAGGAGTACCCTCTTCCACTCTTTCCTCATGATCTTCGGCAGAATGTATGAGGCCAGCACCACGGCGGCGCAGCCGCAGCCGGAACCTCCCGCATGGGTGTCCTGGGAATCCGGGTCGTAGATCAGCATGCCGCAGTCCTCATGGATCCCGTCCAGTTCGATGGCTCTCTCACGAAGCAGATCTTTCAGAATCGTCTGTCCGATGCTTCCCAGGTCCCCGGTGATGATCCGGTCGTATTCTTCCGCTTCTCTTCCGAAGTCCATCAGATGGCGGCAGATCGTATCCGCCGCGGCCGGCGCCATGGCGGCGCCCATATGCATGGAATCCTTTACCCCGTAGTCCACCACCTTTCCGGTGGTGATTCCGGTGATACATACAGAGGCTCCTTCCGCGTACGAGCTCCCCGCGGCGGCAAGTACAAAGGCTCCGGATCCGGTGACCGTCCAGGTAGTCGACAGGGGACGCTGTCCCGCGTATTCCAGGGGAAATCGGAACTCCTTTTCCGCACTGGCAAAATGGCTGGAGGTCAGCGCCATGGCACATTCCGCACAGCCCGCGTTCACCGCCATGGACGCCAGCGACAGACTCTCTCCGCAGGTGGAACAGGCTCCGTACAGTCCGAAAAGAGGGATCTGAAGTT
>HHCFR05603__coassemble_857_pt1 | contig 19697 bp, 12 predicted proteins | sample HHCFR05603__metabat2_low_PE_033 | metagenome-assembled genome bin HHCFR05603 | reverse complement strand
CAGTTTTTGCATCGGATATGTTGACATCGAACTCTTCATAAGCTCTTTTCAGATCCTCCAGGACAGTCTCATCCGTATCTTCCTCGCCCAGAATCTCATAGGACAGATCCCAGTCGTCGCCAAGATATCGTTCAATTTCATCCAACTGGTTCTGAAGGGTATTATTTGCATCTTCGATCAGTTCTTCCAGACCATCCTCTCCATATCCTTCTTCTTCCAATGCGTAGTCGATCATTCTTCGGGGGATCAGATCGATGACCGTCTCCGCGTCTGCGTCAAACTGGGCCGTGATGAATTGTTCTACCGTCGCGCGGTCGCTTCTCCCGCCCGTCAGCGCGACTACCGCAATGATCACGACGACCACGACCGCCGCAACGGCAATCATACCGACCTTGCGGTTTTTATTATCCGGGTTTACAGGGGCAGAAGAACCTCCTGCCGCCGGTCCGTTGTTAAGCTTTGCACCGCACTCCACACAAACAGTTGCATCATCCGCATTTTTCGCTCCGCATTTTCCACAAAACATTCTTTTGTCCTCCCTCGTTTTATTCTTCTGTGTTTTCAATTTTCGCTCCGCAGTGATTGCAGAACAGGTTGCCTTTTTCTACCGCCGCATGGCAGACCGGGCACAGACGCACTTCTTCCGCATGGTTTACTTTCGCCCCACAGGCGTTGCAGAAAGCAGCGTTAGCCGGTATGTCCGCCCCACACTTTTCGCACTTCATGACGCCTTTGATCTGTTTGATCTTTTCGCGGTCCTGGGCGATCTCCGCATACAAAGCGTTGATTTCCTCTATTTTCTCCGCTTCCTCCGCGCCCGCGTCATTTTTGTGCTGTTCGTAATAGGCTTGTCCGATCGCGGAAAACAACTGGGCGATCTTCTTCTCCCTCTCGGAAATCGCGCTGTTCAGTTGGGTCACGTCGGCCAGATTCTTCGTCTGTTTCGCCACGTTCTGCCCTGCATCCGTCAAACGTTTGCCTATTTCTTCAAAAAAAGCCATTTCGATTCCTCCTCATCGCATTTCTTATATTTACTTCCCATATCAGGAAAGGGTTGCTTATGTCAGGTTATTGCTGCGCGCCTGTATAACTGGAGAGATAGCTGGTGTCCTCCACCGGATAAAACTCCACAATCTCCCTCTCCGGCGCATCTGTCTCTTCCTCCGGAAGTCCCACAAAGCTGTAAATCACCTCCGGATCTTCCTCTGTCAGGCTGATCGAAGAGACAGAGTGAGTCATATTGGTGTCCGCCCTTCCATAAAAATCCCATGCCAGTTGTCCTTCGCACACTACCATTTGCATCCCGGCACTCCACTCTTGATTGGATAGAAGCTGTGCTCCGCGATCCGGATCGTAAGTGCAGAAGAACCAGTTATTATTGACAGTAGATGAATCAAACACTGTAATGATCAGTTCCGGAGTCCCATCCTGATCCATATCAAACAAAGTGTACTCATACGGAGAAAGGTCTGCCAGCGGCAGTCCGAGCGTCGCCGTCGTCTCCACCCCCTGTGTATCCCTGAGCCATCCCACCGGATCGCTCAGCACCTCCGTATAAGCGGTCTGCCAGTCCCCCGCCGCGCTTTGTCCGGTCTGCGCGGGTTCTTCCGGTGTTTCTCCCAATGTGACCCGGGACAGGATATAATTTCCATCCCCATTCGGCGTGAAGTATGCCGTCCGTTCTTCTGTCCTGTCCCCATACCCATCCCAATGGGTTATTGTCACTTCATATGCAATCCGGATCTCATCGTCCTCCTGTTCTGTGGACAGGATCTCTATAACATGGCCTTGACTTGTGCTGGCCGGTACATACAAAATATTTGATCCTTTCACTTGAAATCCCATATCCTCCCAATACGATGCATTTTCCTCTGTCGCGGGAGTCGCTCCCATAGCCCCCAATATTTTGTTGAGAATTTCCGTATTATATTGGTATCCTAAATATACATTGTTTTCCGAATATCGAGTCTCACCAAAATCCAGTCCCATTTCATTTTCTTCTAAAAGGTAATTCACAAACATCAGCATATCATAGTCATCCATACTGCCCGAATAATCCGACGGCACATACATCAGCATGGCTAGCAGTTCATTCTGTGTCAGTCCGCTGCCGATCCTTCCCAGGAGCTCTTCGTCTATGCTCCCGCCCGCAGTCTCGTCTGCGTTCTCGTTTATATTCTCATCTGCACTCTCCTCCGCATCCTCCTGTGAAATGTTCTGAAGAACCGCCTGCAGAAGCGAACCTTCCGCAAAGGTGTCCTCCCGGACCTCTTCCTGCACCGCAGGCTCCGGTTCTTGACGGGAAGCTACATAAGCCGCTCCGCCGCCGATCACCGCACATCCGGCCAGCGCGATTGCGATCATCTTCCCGAGACCGACTTTCGCCGCCGTACCGGCTGCTCCTGCTGCGGCCGTTCCCGCCGCCCCCGCGGCAGATGTCCCCGCAGTTCCGGCGGCGGCTGTCCCCGCTGTCCCGACAGCCGCTTCTCCTGCCGCTGCTTCCGCAGCTTCAGCGGCGGCTTCTCCGGCAGCGGACGAAACGTTCTGCCCCGCCTGGGCCGCTTTTCCGCTCTCCTCAAGCGCAGAGAGCAGCGCCGCACCGCTTCCCGCAGGCATCGCCGAAGCGCCATGGTCCCGGAACTGGGACATGATCCACAGGAAGAACGGGATCGGAGCCAGGTTGTAGAGTTTGGTTCCTTTCTTCTCCAGGAGAAGGACTTGATCCTTGATCTTTTTCTTCGCGTAGTTGATATTGCTGTTTACCGTGCCCTTCGGCATGCCCAGCTGCTCCGCGATCTCCGACATGGAGAGCCCCTCCTGCCAGAGCACGATACAGATCCGCTGGTTCTCGGGCAGGCTGCCGATCATCTCGTCCAGGAGACGTTTTGTCTCCTGCGCGTCCATCTGCACCTGCGGATCAGCATAGTCGCCTCTCTCGTCCGTGACCGGGATCGCGTCCATCCCCTCCTGGTCCTCGTCCGAGAACATGGGACGGAACTCGTCCTGGCCCCAGTGCCTTTTGGTTGTCCTCAGATGATGGAGCGCGATATTCCGGCAGATGGACTTTCCCCATGCGAGGAAGACGTCCGGCCCCTCCAATTTATCAAGATTTTGATAAATATAAACGTATGCTTCCTGAAGCACATCCTCTATATCCTGATCGTTTTTCAGCATCGGATACAGATACGCCCGGAACTTCTGCGCCGAGGCATTGTACAGCCTCTCAAATGCGTCCATATCGCCTTTTTGAACAGCTTCTATAATCTTTTCAAATGGCTGATTCATCTTATATGTATCCTTTTCCCATACAATATTTGAACTGTAAACTTTTTTAATATATTATAAATCCGGCTCTCAGATTTGTCCACTATTAGTATATCTTTTATTACACATTTATTTGCTTCATCCGGAATCTTTCATGCTTTCCAACTGCATTTTGATTCGGCTCCAGAGCCGTTTCTGATCAAATTTTTCTCTGTGTACCATATACGGCATACGGCTTTCTCTCTTTACATTTCGGATCACTCTGGAATTATATCTTTTTCTGCTGCTCTGTCTCATCATTTACTTATACTCACCTCCTGACAAAGAAGACCGGATGGATCACCGGATGTTTCCGCAGGGGAATATCCCCTGCGGAACTTTTCAGTTTAAAGTTCGTTACCCAGTATGCGGAATACTGATATACAGGGCCTGTGATGGAATCCTTTGTTTCTCTCATGAAGAAGCATCCGATTTCCATGGATTTGTAGTTAATCGGTTCGTTTTTCTGAGGATTCCAGGACAGCATGTTATAATTATGTCCAGAACTGTTTTTCCACTGATTGAATGTGTAATTGACACTGGTTTCGAAATCACTTGTGGAGTAGTTCATAGCGATGTTTTCTCCAACATTCGGGAGATCGCTTCCGTCCGGACGAACGTGCTCGAACAGCTGTGTAATTTCAATTGCTCTGGTCTGTGCAAAATCGGTCAGATCAGTTGCTCTTGCGAGCGCCTGCAGTCCGTTTTCCTGACGATATGCATTGATTTTGTTGAACATGGCGTCTGCACGCTCGGTATCTATGTGGCCGACTACCATTACCTGAGAGCCGTCGTCCAGCGTTACGTAGTATACGCTGTCGGTTCCGTCTGTCATCAGCATATCCAGTGATTTGGTTTCCAGAATATATCCGCATTTGGTACATTTTCTGGCTTCTTCACCGTTTACACCGAGTTCGGGTTCTTTGGTGGTTTCCCATTTTCCTTCATCATGTCCGGTAGCCGGAATGGTTTCACGAAGGGTGTCTCCGCAGTAGTCACATACTTTGATGACTTTTCCGTCTTTGGTGCAGGTTGCTTCCTGTCTGGAAAGTTCATAATATTCATGATCTTTCTGCGGAAGGGTTTCCGTGTAGCTGTCATTGCAGTTTTCACAGGTGTAGGTCACAGATCCTTCCTGTTCGCAGGTTGCCTCTTCAATCGCGGTCTGCTTATAAGCGTGACCGGTTGCCGGAATTTCAGTTATATCTTCATGTCCGCAAACTTCGCAGGTGCGGGTGATGCTTCCAGCATTTTCACAGGTTGCATTTTCCGTTACCGGTTCTCCATACTGGTGACCGGTTGCTTTGATGATTTCTTCATAGGAATCGCCGCATGCACAGGAGTATACGATTTTACCGTCTTCGGTGCAGGTTGCATCGGTTACCGTCTTTTCATAACTGTGCGTATGCTCCAGTTTCGGAATGGATTCTTCAGCTACGACAGATCCACACACGGTACAGCTCTGCTGTTTCAGACCTTCTGCTTCTTCGGTCGGTTCACTTACGGTTACCCATTCTCCGGGAGTATGAGCAGCCAGAGCCAGAGGCTCATTGTAAGATTCTCCGCATTCAGCACAAGTGTAGGTGATGTATCCAGCTGCAGTACAGGTGGATTCTACACGGTCTGTTTCTGCGTAATCATGAACGTGCTGTTCTATTGGCGGAATGTCTTCGGTAATGCGGTTTCCGCAGTTTGCGCATTCTTTGTATTTCAGTCCTTCCGAGTCTTCGGTCGGTTCTTCTTCTACAATCCAGTCGCCGTAGTTGTGACCGGTTGCAGGAATGCTTCTTTCAATGGTGTCACCGCAGTTTGCACAGGTGCTGGTTTCCACACCGTCTTCTTCGCATCCGGGTTCTACAGTGGTTACAAATCCACCGTAATTGTGACCGGTTGCCGGGATGGTTTCGGTTCCGAGAACGGTTCCGCATTCCGTACAGGTGTTCTGCTTTAATCCGTTGCTTTCACATCCAGCCGGAGTTACTTCAATCATACCGCTTTCTGTATGTCCGGTTGCCGGGATAGTTTCACTTCCGAGAACGGTTCCGCATTCCGTACAGGTGTTCTGTTTCAGTCCGTCTTTTTCACAGGTTGCAGCGGTCACTTCTACCATGCCGCTTTCTGTATGTCCAGTTGCAGGAATGACTTCGGTTTTCTGATCGTGGCAAATGCTGCAGATCAGTGTGTCAAATCCGTCTTCTGTACAGGTTGCATCCTGATGTGCGGTTGCTTCGTAATCGTGTTCGTGCGGGATAACATCCAGTTCACGGGAATCCAGAAGCATATTGCATTTTCCGCAGCGAAGCTCTGCCTTACCCATTTCGGTGTAGGTCGGTTCTTTTACGGTAACCCAGGTTCCTTCATCATGACCAGTGGCCGGAAGAGTTTCTTCCTTGGTTTCTCCACAAGCACACTGATAAAGAATGTGGCCGTCTTCTTCACAAGTGGCATCTACATGCTCGATCTCAATTTCGAATTTGTGTTCATGCTCAATAACCGGGATAGACTCGCTGTCCAGGGTTGCGCCGCACTCGGTACATTTCTTCACACGAATGCCTTCATTGTCTTCGGTCGGCTCCTGAATGGTTTCCCAATCACCTTCGGTGTGTCCGTGAGCAGGAATCACCTGACGGTTTTCTTCTCCGCAGACGGTGCATACATCCAGGGTATAGCCGTCAAAGGTGCAGGTCTCCTCGCTGGATTCGGTTCTCGCGAACTGGTGTCCGGAAGCGGGAACGATTTCTTCTTTCGTCTCGCCGCATTCCGTACAGGTGTAGAGGATTGTGCCGTCCTCCTCACAGGAAGCTGCTTTTGTCTCCGTGCCGCCGTCGTATGTGTGGGTATGTACGTCCTCATCTGCGGGGTCCTCGCCGCCGGCTTCTTCCTCTCCGGTATTTTCCTCTCCGGCTTCTTCGTCTCCGGTTTCTCCGCCGCCGGTGTTTTCACCGTCATTTCCCTCGTTCACATCCGGGTCTTCCTTTTTGTCCCCGCTTTCTTCGCGGTCAGAGTCGTTCGCTCCCCCCCCGTTCGAGGTTTCTGTATCGGCGGGCGCTGCTTCTTCGACAGGGGCTTCCTCCCCAGACTCAGCAGACGCCGCTTCTTCGGCGGGTGTTTCCTCCCCAGATTCAGCAGGTGCTTCCTCTTCGGCGGGTGTTTCCTCTCCGGCTTCATCGGATGTGTTCACCTGTTCTTCTGGTTCTTCCGTTTCTTCCGTCTCTGCCGTTTTCCAGACCGCTTCCGGTTCTCCGGGGTTGTCCGCCGCAGACAGATCAGACTGTACGGTTCCCGCTGTCGGGATGACAGTCATGCTTTCCACGCCGCATCCTCCCAGGACGGGGATCAGGCAAAGGGTCGCTGCGAGCAGAATCCCTCTTCTTTTCAGGCCGTTTGTAATCATGTGTTTCGTGTTTTTCATATGTGATATCCTCCTTTTTCATCGCTTCTACTACTAAATTCCCGGAAATTTTTATTTGAATTTACTTTTTTGAAATTTTTTTAAAAAAATTTTTGAGTTGGCCGCGAACAGGACGGAAATGCTGGCACGCCGCCGGGATTTATACTATACTGGCTTTAAAACCTACAGTCAGGAGCACGTTTTGAGAGAAGAGACAAATTTACTGAAAGATGTACAACAATATTTTCCCATCGATGCGTTCCGTCCGGGGCAGGAACAGATCCTGGAAGCGATCCTCTCAGGCCGGGATGTGATGGCGGTCATGCCTACCGGGGGCGGGAAGTCTCTCTGCTATCAATATCCTGCGGTCAAATTTCCGGGACTCACCCTGGTGATTTCCCCTCTGGTCTCCCTGATGCGGGACCAGGTGGAAAATCTGGAGCGCAGGAGGATATCCGCCGCATATATTAACAGCAGCGTACGAAAAAAAGAGCGGCACAAGATTTTGCAGAACGCCGACGCCGGAGAATACCGCCTGCTCTATATCTCTCCGGAGCGGCTGGTCTCCCCCGCATTTATACGGTTTGCCCGGAGAGTAAAGATCAGCATGCTCGTCGTCGACGAGGCGCACTGTATTTCCCTGTGGGGCTATGATTTCCGGCCGGATTATATGAAAATCCCGCAGTTTCTCGAACTCACGGGAAAAAGGCCCGTCATCGCGGCATTTACAGCCACCGCTTCCCGACATGTAAAAGAAGACATTCGGGATGTCCTGGGGCTTGAAACGCCCTTTGACATCGATCTGGGCTGCCGCAGGCCCAATCTGTCGCTGTCTGTAAAACACTGTGGAACAAGCCGGAAAAAATACAGGGAATTGTACAAAGATATCAGCCGTCACGACGGGGAAAGCGGTATCATATACTGCGCCACCGTAGAAAATGTGGACAGTGTCTGCTTAAAGCTGCTTCGGAGGGGCTGTCAGGCAGTCCGGTATTATGCGGATCTGGAGGCGGAAGAAAAAAAAGAAAATTTTCGTTCTTTCCTATCCGGAAAAAGCACGATCATGGTCGCCACCAACGCGTTTGGAATGGGAATTGATAAGAAAGATATCCGCTATGTCATCCATTTCAATATATCGAAAGATCTGGAAAGCTATTTTCAGGAGATCGGAAGAGCAGGCCGGGATAACGGCCCCGCAGAGTGTATCCTGTATTACACGCCGGAAGACGCCGGGATTTTCTACGGATTTTTGGAAGATCAAAAGAATGCGCAGGGGTCGGCCCCCGGAGTCACGGCCTTTTTATATAGGCTGGGCGTAAAACGTCTGCGGGCCATGCTGGACTATGCCAAAAATGAACAGAACCTGTCCGGAGAAGAACTCCAGGACAAAATCCTGGCATATTTTTCCCATACGCAGTACGATGCGGATACGGAGGCGGAAGGGGCTCGGGTCCGGCACGCGGTTCTGGAACAGCAGAAACGAATAGCCGAACTCTATACAAATGAAACAAAGGCCGCGCAGATCATACGAAAAGGGTGTTATGCTGCGGGTGAAAAACAGAGGATCAAGATCGGAGAAAACCGAAACGGGCCGCTGTATGTCACTTTCTGCCTGAGCGGGAAACTTTCCTATTTTGATCTGATGGTCGCCGACGCGGTATATACTCTGTATTTCTATCGACGGGAGAAAATATTTGTACAAAACATCCTGGAACTCCTGTCCGGAGATCCCGCCGCCACCATGAAACCGGAAAAGGCCGCAAAAAAGAAGCCGGACAAGCGGTCGGCTATCTTTGAAAGCCTGGAACGGCTGGCAGACACAACTATACGCATTGACAGAAGCCATGGAATGATCGGCTTTGCATTTCCGGACGAAAAGAATGAGGCGATCTTGGAAGGGCCGTTTCTTCCTATAATAAAAGAGGGGAAAAACGGATTCCGGGTCATGCGGACGCCGCCGCTGTACCGCTATGCGGAGCTGACCAACGGGCAGTTCTTCCGCATCCCCACCCAGTATCTTCTGGCCGCCGACCGGACAGGGAGAAAACTTCCTCATTCTATAGAAAATATGAAGCTCTGTCATTTTCTGGCCAGACGTATCAGACTGATGCAGGCTTCCCGAAACAGAGGCAAGCCGGTAACCCGCAGAATCCGCCTGATGGGCGGGGACGGGAAATCGCCCTCCATGCTCGATATTCTTGATCTGGACATGCCGGATAACCCCTATGAACGGAAACGGAAAGAGCAGGCCATACTCCGAAAGACGCAGGTGATCCTGGAAGATTTCTGCAAAAAGCATGTGTGGGGCCTGCAGTCCTTTGAATTTCTGCAGGAGGAAGATTCAGACAGTGTGGAACTGCATTTTTTAACAATCCTATAATATACAGCGCAAACGCTTCCGGAACCGGTCATCCCGGTTCCGGTTTTTTTATTGTCAGGTTTTATATCGTATCCATACAGCGATTCTGTCTTTTCATCAAAATATGCGTTTTTCCAAAAAAATCCCTTGTAAATATTAAAAACATAAGCATTTCAAGACACATATAGAAATTATTTCTCCATTATCCCACATCATTCTCTTAAGCCAGCGCCCATATGAGGGTGCTTTTTTTACTTTTACGGCTCACGGGGACTTTACACAGACGGGAAGCCTTTGAAAACAGGACCTCCGGTCCTCGGAAAACCCCAAAAACAAGGAGCCTAGATTCAAATGTTTACGAAATTTTCCGCAAAGACCTTCCTGGACAATCGTTCTTTCAGCTATATCCAAGATTCCGAGATCATTTTGAACCTGACAGAACGGATGCTCCAAATACCGTTCCTGGAGATGTACCACCCAAGCTATGTCGCCTCAAGGACTCTCGATCCGAGAGCCGACCTGGACGATTGGCTCTGGGAAAGCGGCATTCTGGGTCCTGACTGTTGCCCGCTTACGGACAGCAGACTCGTCACCTTTGAGGATACGACCGTTCTGCTCCACCAGGTCCTCACCCGCTGGAAGCATGCTCGGAAACACGAAGCCTTCTCCGAAAACAAAGCTCTCTTAATTGTATACTGCAATATTCACAGAGGATTCTGCGAGAAAAACGTGCGCATTTCCGGGAAAAACCAGTTGGTCCAATCCCTGTTTCTGAACATCAGCATGAAAGCCTTTTATATGGCTCTATATCAGATGGCTCAGAACAGCCCGATCTCTGCGTCCGCACCGGCTTTCAAAAGGATCTATTCCGGCATGACGCAGGCCATGCCGGAGGCTGCCCGGATGACGATCGGACAATTCCTCGGGGTATTGACGGACGAATGCCTGTCTCCAAAGTCGGAGTGGAGTGAAGCGGAAAGGAAGAAAGCGCGGGATGGAGAATGGCTCGCGGAGCTGTTCTTCTCAGACACTTTTTTCCTGCTGGCCAAGAGAGACAAGATCACCTACAAATCCGTGCTGAAAAAGCTGATCGCTGAAAACACCGACGATGAAAAGGAGACTGCAATATGAATAAGAAGAAACCTTTCAATGAAATCTTGGACGCCGTCCGCCGGGGCGATATGGACGCGTTTGAAACCTTGTACCATGTTTCTGTAAAGAAATTTGAGAAATACCTCCGGTGCAATGTCTTAAAAGACACTCAGGAAATCGAAGACGTGCTCCAGGAAGCCTATGTCAGCATCTTTCAGGATATCGCCAAATTCAAAGACGCCGACCTGGACTCCTTTTTGAAATGGGGCTGCTCCATATGCCGCAATATCGCGCTTCATCACCTGCGGACCGCCCAAAGGCACTGGGGCAAAGACGAGTACCGCCCCATGATATCGGACGGAGAGCAGGCGGGAATGGACATGTTCCCCGCTGCAGACGAGAGAGGGGATTACGCCGATCCTCTGATCCAGTTGGAAGCGAGGGAAACCGCACGCCTGCTGGACGAGATGATCGGCCGTCTGCCCGACAGGCAGCGCGTCTGCATCGCACTGTGGAAGGACGGATACACCATGTCCGAGATCGCCCACCGGCTGGATCTGCCGAAAGGCACCGTAAACAGCAGCATCAACTACGCCAAAAAGAAGATACGGTCTCAGATCCTTCTTCACACACTTTAATTCACCGACTGAAAGGAGATATAAAAAATGAAACAGAGCAAAGACATGATTTTCAAAAACAGCAAAAGGAAGTACGAAACCGGCAAACGGGTACTGGCCGTCGACCGGTACGCGGACAATGACGATATCCGCTCCGGATACAACAACAACGATCTGATCATCGGATGCTCCGGCAGCGGAAAAACCGGAGGATACGTCATCCCGAATATCCGCCGGCTCTGCGGAAGCATAGTCGTCACAGACACCAAAAGCCAGCTTTCCCGCATGTTTACAAGCGAACTGAAAGCCAAAGGCTTCAAAGTGTATACCATCGACTTCGCGGAACCGGACCGGTCTATGGGCTATAACCCGCTGGCATATATACGCCGGATCGAGACGGCTCCCGCCTCTCAGGGCGGGCCGGAAGCCGCTTTCAGCAACAAAGATATCGTATCTCTGGCCCATATCCTGTGTCCGGTCCGCACGGTGAAAGACCCGTTCTGGGAAGAATCCGCAAGAACGGTCCTGACCTTTCTCATCGCGTTTGTCCTGGAAGCGATGGTTACAGAAGAACACAATATGATATCTGTCGTCGATGTCTATCGTCAGCTGACCCATCCGGACGGCAGAAAAGCCATCGAGCTGTGGTGCGAGGAAAACCCGGACACCTTCGCCGCGAAAAAATTCGCCATGTTCCGACAGGTTCTCGACGTGGAGCGCACCTGGGGATGCATCTGCCAGTTTTTATCGGAAGCACTGGAACCCTTCGATTTCTCGGAAATACAGTGTATCTACAAATGTACGCAGCCCTCAAATATCCTGGACCTGGAACAGATCGGCATGGAACCGACGGTGGTGTTTCTGAATGTCAGCGACACAGACCGATACGCAGACACCCTGGTAAATCTGTTCTACACACAGCTTCTGCAGATCACATGCCGGCAGGCAGATCGGATGCCGGATGGACGGCTGAAAGTACCCGTCCGTTTCATCCTGGACGACTTCGCCGCCAACACACAAATCGCAAACTTCGACAAACTGATCTCGGTCATCCGCTCCCGCAACATATCTGTCAGCATCATTCTCCAGAATCTGACGCAGCTCGAATCCATGTATTCAGGATCGCAGGCTTCCACGATTCTGAATAACTGCGACCATATCCTGTATCTGGGCGGCCAGGACATCAAGACCGCCCAATATATCGGATTCCGCTGCAACAAACCGGAAGAATACATTCTCCTTATGCCCTTCGACAAAGCCTATCTCATCGAGAGAGGAAAGTTCGGAGAACTGGTGGATAAGATACCGCCTTATGCAGAGAAATCTCTGTTTTCTTCCTGCGAACAGGAGCTGTAGAGATGCAAAAGAATACAGGGGGAACGATTCCGTTCCCTCTTTTCTGTTCTTTCAAACAGGATCATTTCTTCACTCACTTGACACTATGTCTGTTTACTATATAATAGTCTCTGCATCACGCAGATGTTGAAAACAGTCGATCCTTTTAATAACTCAATGAAAAAATCTCTGGAGGATTCCAAATGAACCACTATAGAATATTCTTGAAGTATGTAGCTCCCTCCGTGCTGGCCTTTGCCCTGTCCGGGGTCTACGCCATCGTGGACGGTTTTTTCGTAGGCCATAGTATGGGCGATACCGGCCTGTCCGCCATCAATATCGCGTTCCCCGTCGTATCTCTTATGCAGTCTGTCGGCACAGGCATCGGCATGGGCGGCGCGGTGCTGTGGACAGTCCGGAAAGAGACGGAAGATCCGGATCTGGCCGGAAAATATATCCGCGCCACTCTGCTGCTCCTTCTCCTCTCGAGCGCGCTCACCACCGCTTTCTTTTTCTTTCTGACCGGACCGGTCCTGCGGCTGTTCGGGGCGGAAGGCGATATTCTGACACTGGGCAAAGACTATCTGGATGTGATCGTGCTGGGTGCCGTCTTTCAGATCCTTGCCACCGGCATCGTTCCTTTCATACGGAATAACGGCAGTTCCTTTTTTGCGCTGATCACCATGATGTCCGGTTTCCTGTCCAACATCCTGCTGGACTATCTGTTCGTATGGGTGTGGGACATGGGGACCGCCGGAGCCGCCCTCGCCACCATCCTGGGACAGGCTGTCACGACAGTGCTGGCGTTCGCCTATCTGCTTTACAGCCGTCTGCCCGTCACCGGATCTCTGGCCGGTTTTGGGAAAATGGCCGGAAGTATCTGGAAGATCGGCGTCGCTCCCTTTGGCCTGACACTTTCTCCCATGATCTCTCTTATGCTGATCAACCGTTTTTCCATGTCCAACGGCGGCGCCAGGGCTGTGGCGTGTTACGCCTGCATTGCCTATGCCCTCACCATCGTCCAGATGTTGATGCAGGGCGTGGGGGACGGTGTACAGCCGCTCCTGAGCCAGTATTATGGAGAAGAAAAGACAGATCTGGTCCGCAAAATGCGCAGGACAGCTTACATCTGCGCCGTCGGCCTGGCTCTGCTCAGCAATGCCCTGCTGTTCGCCGCCCGGTCCGGACTGGGAGTGTTGTTCGGTTCCTCAGACGACGTCAGCGCGCTGGTAGTCCGGGTTCTTCCGATCTTTTTATTCGGACTTGTCTTCTATGCGTTTTCCAGGATCACCACCTCCGGATTCTATGCCACAGAGAAAAATCTCTATTCCTATCTCTGTGTCTACGCGGAACCGGTCCTGCTGCTGATCCTGCTGTTTCTTCTTCCCCTTGCCCTGGGGCAGACAGGCGTATGGTGGAGCGTGGTACTGTCACAGATCCTGACCGCGTGCCTTGCCCTGGCATTAAAGACTGTGGAAGATAAAAAGATCTCCGTTTCGCCGTAAATGAACGCACAAGGGACGCTGCTCCAGTCTGCGGCGTCCCTTGTGCGTTCACATATTTTATTTCTCAGAGATACGCTCCAGTGCATACAACGCTGCTCCCGTGGCCCCTACGATCTCCGGTTCCTCGCAGATATACAGCTTCGCGCCGATCTTCTCTTCCACCGCGCGGACAACGCCCGGATTCTTTGCCACACCTCCGGTCATCATGAAATCCGGTTCCATCCCCACACGGCGCAGAAGTCCGGACGCCTTGTTGGCAATGGCGCGACAGACTCCGTCCGCGATATCCGCTTTTTCCTTATTGTTGGCGATCAGTGAGATAACCTCCGACTCCGCGAAAACAGAGCACATACTGGTGATCTCGATCTTCTCCGTCGACGTCAGTGCGATAGCTCCCAGCTCGTCCAGACTGACTTCCAACGTGCGGGCGATCATCTCCAGAAAACGTCCGGTTCCGGCAGCGCATTTATCATTCATGACGAAGTCCTTCACTTCCCCGTTCTCGTTCAGATGGATCGCTTTGCTGTCCTGTCCTCCGATATCCAGGATAGTACGGATCTTCGGATTGAAATAATGGGCTCCTTTCCCGTGACAGCTGATCTCCGTCACATTCTCGTCCGCAAACTCAATGCTGACCCGGCCATACCCGGTGGACACGATCCAGGATATATCCTCCCTCGTCAGCCCTGCCCGCTGCAGCACTTCATCCAGCGCTTTCTGCGCGCTGACTCCGGATTTTGCCCCGGTGCGCACTACAGAAAATGCTTTGATCTTTCTGTCCCGGTCCATGATCACCGCGTTGGTGGATGTGGAACCGCTGTCTATTCCCAGCACATACATGGCGTTCTCTCCCTTCGTCTGTCTTTGAATTCTCTGTACCTCCGGCTGTAAAGACTCCAGAAACGCTTCGATACGGGTCAGAATCTGCCCGTAGCTCTGTCTGGTGTAATCCGTCTCCAGAAGCAGCAGCGGACAGCTCAACCAGCTTTTCAGCCATGCATATTCATAGGCATAATTGTCGCAGAACTGGACTGTGTGGTAGATTACGCCGTCCACACTGTCCGCATACCGCCGGATCAGCTCGTCCCGGTTGGACGCCTGCTCCATCCGCATACAGGGGAACTGGCCAAGAAGGCCGCCCGTGTACCCAGCCATCAGATCCTGCTCTTCATAGATCACCTTGCGCCCAAGACCGGTGCAGGTCAGGTCAAACGCCACATTGGCGCCCTTTGTTTTCAGAATCTCCGCGATATTTTTATTTGCCCTGGCTCCCAGGATGCCGATATTGAGCGCGCCTGCGCGTACAGCGATCTGCTGTTCCTCATTTTTCCCTTTTATATACTCACGGAAAACCTCTTCATCAAAGGTCTTTCCGGAAAATTCTTCGTATGCATGGATCATAGCCCGGATCCGCTGTTCATAGAGACTGGTCCCGGCATCCTTCGTGATCCTGGGCGTATCCAGCATATAGATGAATTTCTCCGGATATTCTTCTCTGAGCACGTCGCAGAGACGGCGGATACTGTCACAGCAGGTGGTGAGAATGACACCTTCATAATCGCTGTTCATCACATCCTCCAGCACACCTTTGGCAAAACTGCAGATGTTGGGATGCATCCTGATCTCCGCCTGGTTAAAATTCGTCACATCCGGTTCGATCCGTCTCATCTCCGTCCCCATAGACTCGAAGATCTCCACCGGAGCATATTTGCATATATAACCTAACATACTTCTCTTTGCTCCTTTTCTTCTGAGTCCAGCATCTCCAGGAACGCTTCCAGACGGGTCTTGATCTGTCCGTCATGACTGTTTCTTTTGTCAATGCCGTCTCCGTCCAGTATCAGCATGGGAATATCCAGTTCCTGCATCTTCTCTTTCAAAAGGATACTTCCGCCGGAAGACTGCTTGCAGCCCCAGTGGCAGAACTGGATCACCGCGTCCGGATGCAGCATGTCGGCCAGCCCGCGGACCAGCTCCGCCCTGTGAGAATAAGAACCGTTATAAGCATTATGGATAATCTTGCGCGCCAGTGCATGGAACGGTCTCTCCGTGTCCATCTCTTCTACAGAATCCAGGATAATATCGCTGGCGATGATCTGGTATTTCTGATTTGCATTAAAATAATGCTGCAGACTCTCCTGATAGAAAGGAAGAAGATGTACCCACAAAATCTTTTTCCCTTCAAATTTCGGATAAGTCTGGATTTCTTTGATCATAAAACGCACCAGATCCAGGAATTCCTGCGTACCGATCAGCAGATGCATGCCCATCATCATATACAGATGGCTGATCAACTCTCCCGGATAATAATACTCGCTTTGAAGCTGAAAGAAACGCATCAGCTCTTTTCTTGTCTCATTCTCGATACGTATGTTTTCTCTCAGTTTCTCCTCGTCAAATGTCTTCCCAAAACGCCGTTCCAGCTCTCCTGCAAAATCCCGGAGCTGTCCTGCCAGATATTCTACCGAAGCGTCATCATCCCCGTACGGCACATCCAGAAACGTAAACGGTACTCCTTTTTTCTTTTCCAGATAACGGAAAGTGTTCAAATTCCCGTCGCAGGAAAGAGAAGTCGTCACCGCGTACTGGGGCACCGGCACGGCGCCGCTGTCAATGGCTCCCACGAACGTCTTATGGTAGGAGCACAGTGTGGGCGCGATACCCGTATTCTGCGCATAATCAATAAAATAGTCTTCCAGACGGTACCCGCTCAGATAACAGGACAGGCATTCAATAGATAAAGTACCGAGACCGAAACACTGCATAATCTCACAGGGCGAAAAGATATTTCCCCACACATAGCTGTCCTGCCTGCAAAGTGAGTCCGCCACAAAAGACATCATCATAGATTCCAGTTTCTGGTAACCTTTTGTTATCTCCTTTTTCGGAAGCAGTTTTGTCCGGAGCTTGTTTGCCTGAAATCCCATCAGCATCTTGCCCCAGCTCTGGCCGGGATTTTCTATGGTCTGTTCTCTTACGTAGTCGATATATTTGTCTGCAATCCACATATCGATCCCTCCAAATATAATAGATCAAAATCAACTCACAACAGGATACTATACTACATTTTTGGAGGGATTTCCAGAAGCGTTAATATTTCTTTTTACCAATCACATTGTTCAAAATAATCAGCAGTGTCGTTGTGATCACCACACAGATTAACGCCATAGCCATCGCTACCGAGGCGCTGCCTTGTTCAAATTCCCGCACGATAAAAGTGGATACCGTCTGTACATTAGGCGGAGAGATCAGGCTGGCAGCGACCAGTTCCCGAAATACAATAATAAAAATCATCATCCATCCCTGCATTACGCCCCGCATAATCAGCGGCAGTGTCACGTGCAGGAAAACATAGGCCCGGTTTCCTCCGCACACTTTTCCCGCTTCCATCAGAGAATCTCCGGTCTGCATGATTGCAGAGCTGACATACTGTATGGAATATGGAAGAAACATCACCACATATACCAATACCATGAAACCGATCGTATTATATAATGGCAGCAGCTTATATATCTTATTCCAGAACAGCATCAGTCCGATCACAAGTACAATATTGGGCAGCATCTCCGGCAGAAGCGCTTCTCCTTCTATTACCTTTTTCCAGTTTCCGGCTTTTTTAATCAGAACGACAATCAGCGTTCCCATTATACTGGCAATAGTAGCAGATACCACTGCCAGGAAAGTACTGGTCGCCAGCGCTTCCCATCCTTTGCTGTTTTTCGTAAACAATTCTACATAATGCTGAAATGTAAAATTGCCCGCTGCCAGACCGTAACCTCTTAATTTAATCAGAGAAGTCGCAATCACCGAAAAATACGGAACACCTATCGTGACCGCGATGACCAGAAATATATAGATGCCTCCGAGCACTTCTGTCGCCCTCTTGCAGCTGTACAGACTTTCTTTTTTCCCTTTTCCGCCAACCAGATTATAAGTATGTTTTGAAGTCGTATAGCTCTGCGCCAGCCACATGACCATGCAGATAATGACCAGTACGCTGGACAGACTTGACGCCTTTCCAAAATCAATCGGCGCGGTAGACGCATATCGGTGAATATCCGTCGTAAAAACATAAAATCCGATACGATTTCCCAGGGTAGAAGGCGTTCCATACTCAGAAAGCGTTTTTACAAATACAAGCAGCATGGCAATCGCATAATTTCCGGTCAGCAGAGGAAGCATCACTTTCCTCAAACGATAAAGAAAACCTGCCCCGCTGACAGCGGCGCTTTCTTCCAGATTCATGCCAATATTTAAAATGGCGTTTTTAAGCATGGTCGTCATAAACGGGGATACGTGAAAACTCATGACAAGCACCAGGCCTCCCAGAGAAAAGAAGCTCTCCGAGACGCTTCCCGTCCATGGGAACAGCTGCTGGAACAATCCCCTCTTCTGCATAAATAAAATCCAGCCCATAGAGGAGATATACGGCGGCGTCATAAAAGGAATCATGAGCACCACATCAAGCCATTTCCATCTGGCATATCTGGTGCGCGCCAGCAAAAGCGCCAGCGGCGTGGATATAATAGTAGAGACGATTACAACCAGTACGCCAAGAAGCAGGGAATTGGTAATCGTTGTTAAATTCTCCTTATCTATGACCGTCCGCAATGCATTGCTAAAATCAAAGCGGCCATCTACAATGACCGCTTCGCTGAATACTGCAATGACCGGAAGGATAACTAATGCAAATAGTATAACAAAGATCGTAAAATATACAATCGTCTGTTTTTTATCTGTTGTTTTGTTCACTTCCTGCTGCACCTCTTTACTGACATAACTCGTTTAATTTCGCAGCGATATCGCCGGAATTCTCCATCATCACATTCCAGTCAAGATCCTGGAAGGTAGGAATATCAGATACATTCGTACGGTTATCGCAGGTAATATCGCTTCTTCCCGGAAGAAGATATGCGTCCGCCACCATCTGCTGCGCCTCATCGGACATCAGATAATCAATAAATGCTTTGGCATTTTCTACGTTTTTGCTGGTATTCATGATCATTGCCGGTCTTGGATTGATCACAGTTCCGGAAGCCGGATAATAGATTGCCAGTGGTTCCCCTTTATCAATATTTGAATAGGCATTGTAATCGACGCCGGCTACAAGGATCGCTCTCTCTCCGGTTGTTACCGTCTCCAGCGCCGCTTTGTTCGCGCCTGCTACCATCAGACCATTTTCAGCCATACCCTCCCAGGCGCTCCAGTCATTATCAGTGGAGTACATATACCCTGCAAGGAAATCTTTGCAAGAGCCTGACTTTTCCGGATCCGGAACAGCAATCATATCTTTGTATTTTGCATCCGCCAGCTCCGACCAGTCAGCATCCAGGCTGTCGATCAGCGTCGTGTTATAGATAACGCCAAGAGCAGAAGCGCTGGTGCCAAATAACATATTGTCTTCATCTACCCAGCCGTCATAAAGCTTATCCGCATTTTCCGCTTCTGGATAACTCATAATCTGCCCCGTTTCTTTCATCGCCAGTCCGTCTGACCAGGATGCCAGGACTACCACGTCCGCCACCGGATTATCCTTTTCTGCCTCCAGGCGGGCCTGTATCTCTCCGGTCGTTCCCTCGAATAATTCCACTTTGATGCCGGTCGCCTTTTCAAACCCATCTACATAAGCGGTATTCAGATCTGTCGGGCTTGGCATATATACAGTCAGGGTGCCGCTCAGTTCATCCGAACTGTCCTCGGCGTCCTCCTGTGTCTCTGCATCGGCTGACTCCGTATCCGTTTCGCTGCCGCCTTCCGACTCCTCAGCCGTCTGCGCGGAATCGGCTGCTGTCTCAGCGCTGCTGCCATTGGAACTGCAGGCCACAAGACTGACTCCCATAGCTGTCATTAAAAAAGCTGCTAATAACTTTTTTTTCATAGTGTGATCCTCCTGTTGTCTTTTATTTCTGAAAGGTCAATATTTGATCCTCATTTATATAAACAGATACATCGGAACCGATGTCATATCTGCATGCGGATTCCATAATCCACTGTTTTCCCCCGGCATCCAGATAAAGCTGATAATTTTCTCCCAGGAACTGGACTCCATCCACCACTGCGCGATATTCTTTGTAGCCATCTTTTTTTTCCAGGCT
>HHCFR05603__coassemble_810_pt1 | contig 20986 bp, 20 predicted proteins | sample HHCFR05603__metabat2_low_PE_033 | metagenome-assembled genome bin HHCFR05603 | reverse complement strand
AAAAGAAAAAAAGATACCGGAAAACCTGTAAAACCGGTATATGATGTGCCGGCGGACTGGTGGTACCTGCTTCCGGACAAAGTGAGTCTGCGTCAGATCTATGATCTGTGCCGGGAGGACGAGGGGCTTCGCGTGGAGTTCTGGGAAGAAGCCGGAGCCTTGGAGATCGAGGTGCCGGGGGCGGGTTCCCTGGATCTGGAAGAGTCGCCCTGCGATCTTGGCGATGAGGAAGGGAATGACTTCCTGAAAGAACATGGGATATGTACCGTATTTGCCGTTACGATCCGCCAGGACGCCTATGGAGCGCTGAAGCCGGTGATGGAAGGACTGTCCGGAAGGATGGGAGGATTTTTCTGCGGTGACACGGAAGATTTTACACCGGTCATAAAAAATCCTTGACATATATAGATAATCGATATAATATATAGTCAATCTATATATAGATTATCAATATATGAGGAGGTATATGTATGGCTGCAGACAGAACATGGCTGTCCGGAAGCATGGGAATGTTGATTCTGAGACTGCTTTCGGAGAAGGATATGTATGGATACGAGATGATCGACACGTTAAGAAAGCGGTCCCAGAATGTATTTGAGCTGAAAGCGGGCACGCTGTATCCGCTGCTTCACGGACTGGAGGAGAAGCATTATCTGACGTCCTATGAACAGGAAGTCCCGGGAAAAGTGCGGAAATATTACCGGATCACCCGGGAGGGGAAAGATTATCTGGAGAAAAAGAAAGCAGAGTGGAAGGAATATTCTCAGGCGGTGACAGACGTCCTTGCGCTGGAGGTGTTCGGATGAAGCCGGAAGAATATCTGCATACCGTGACGGACCAGATCCGGTGTGCCGGAGCCAGGGATATGGTGGAAGAAGAACTTCGGGAACATATCAGAGATCAGGCAGAGGCTTATGAGGCGGAAGGGATGTTTGAGGAAGAGGCGCTGGAGAAAGCGGTGCGCGACATGGGGGATCCGGTGGAGACGGGCGTTGCCCTGGACCGGATACACAGGCCTCATATGTCGTGGGGCACGCTGGCGCTGGCAGGGGCGCTGGGAATCTTCGGCATCGTGCTTCAGGCGGCTCTGGCTGCCGGGGGCGGAGATGTGTCAGGAAGTGACGGCCTGTATTGGCTGCACGGACATATTCGTTACACAGTTTTAGGAATTGTTCTGATGCTGGCGGTATGCCGGCTGGATTATACTGTCCTGGCAGGGCGGGCGCGCCGGATTGCGGCGGTATATTTAATTATGGTGACTGCGGGAATCCTGCTGTTCGGGAGTCTGTATGCCGGCGCCGTCTATATTGATGTCGGCGGTATGCACGTATCGGTTCCGCCGCTTTTGTATCTTTATATTCCGATTTACGGGGCGGTATTGTATGACTACCGGGGCATCGGGTACCGGGAGATGTGGAAGCCGTTCCTATGGGCGCTGGTTCCTGCATGGATATCCTGGAGGGTGCCTTCCCTGTCTGCCACGGCGATCTTGCTTGCCGCTTTCGCCCTTTTGTTTTCCGTTGCCGTATGGCACGGCTGGTACCGGGTGAACCGGAAGAAAATACTGGCAGTTTTGTGGGGCGGCATGGCCGCACTGTTTCTGGCATGGATAGGATACGGATTCCTGGCGGGAGGTTTTGCGGAATATCAGGTTGCGAGGATCATGGCGTTTCTGGGAAAATCTTCGGATTCAAGCTATGTTTCAGAGATGGCAAGGCAGTTCCTTAAGGGCAGCAGACTGGCAGGAGGCGGCATTACAAAGACCTCCGGTCTGTGGGAGAGCCTGCCGGGATGCAACAGCGAGTATGTGTTCGTCAGTCTGGTCGCGACCTTCGGCATATTGGCGGGAGTGCTGGCCGCAGCGCTGATTGTATATCTGATCATTCGGATTTTCCGGATCTCTCTGCGTCAGAAAAACCAGCTGGGGATGATCCTGGGATGCGCCAGCGGTCTGGTATTTCTTTTACAGTCGGTCATGCACATTATGGTGAACCTGAATCTGCTGCCGATGGTGGCGAGCAATCTTCCTTTCTTCTCCGTAGGAGGAAGCCAGCTCGCAGTATCTTATATCCTTTTGGGAATCGTGCTCAGCGTATATCGTTATAAGGACATTCGGAGGGAAAAACGTCCGGAAAAACAGCCGGAGAAAAAAGTGCATACCTGGTCCCTGGGAGGCTGGACGATCACAAACAGAAGCAGTTGACAGAAAAAGGAACGAATTTTAAAATGATGTTGGCAGTATAATATCTGACCAGCATCATTTTTTGATTGGAGAGAATCATGAAAAAACAAGCGGTGATCTTTGACATGGACGGAGTGCTGATCGACAGCGAGCCTTTTTACCTGAAAAATATCCGGGAGTTTCTGGAACGGTACGGCGGGCATGTGGATGAATCTCTGATGAAAGCCATCGCGGGAGCCAGCAGGGCCAGGACCTGGCGGCTGGTGGCTCAGATGTGGAAAGAAAAGGCGGAGGCGGAAGAAGTGGAACGGATCTTCCGGTCGGAGTACGGCCCGCATCATGCGCCGTACCGGGAAGTTATGTTTCCGGAAGTTCCGGAGCTTTTAAAGCGCTTAAGGGAGAAAGGCCTGACGCTGGCCATCGCTTCTTCTTCGTCGGATGAGTCCATCGGAAATATGATGAGGGAGACCGGGATCAGCCAGTATTTTTCCCTGACGGTGAGCGGCCAGAATTTCCGCGAGAGCAAGCCAAATCCGGAGGTTTACCTCTATACGCTGTCGAGGCTGGGGCTCCCGGCGGAAGCGTGTATTGTGGTGGAGGACTCTACATACGGCATCCAGGCGGCGAAACGAGCAGGACTTCAGGTGGCGGCGCGCAGAGACGAGAGATTTTCTTTCGATCAGTCAGAAGCGGATTATATTATAGAACGGACCGGAGATATTGAAAAGATACTGGAGAAGATTGGCTAAAGGAAAAGGCTGGTACAGGGAATGCCCTGCATCAGCCTTAAATTGTTTTCACATCCGGTTCCCCGACAGTTTTCGCTGATTGGCTCCATGATAGATGGGACGCCATTCTACCCGGCTCACCAGCGCCACTGCAGCTATGGGAATGTATGTAAACATAAATATCGGAAACGTAAATATATACAGCAGTTTCTTCCGGCCCGGCATGGAAATCTTTTTCCACTCACTGAAGGCGGTAAGCGCGCCGTACAGGAGCAGACCCAGATAAAAAGCGAAAACAGTCTCCATGATAAAAGATATGTTTTCGTGGATCAGTATACGCGCCATGCGCTGCGGCAGAAAAAGCGCTGATCCCAGAATCATCACGTTAAACCAGATGGCCGCCATGGTCAGCAGCATGCCGGGAGCTACGGTCATGAACATGTCATAGCAGGAGAATCCTTTGCGGAGCCCGGAAAAAATACTGCGGATCAGAGGAAAACTGTAATGGTAGTCCACCTGGTAAAATCCTTTGGACCACCTGAGACGCTGATCCCAGGACTGGCGGAAAGTAACCGGCTGCTCATCATAGACAACCGCTTTTTCACAGTAACCGATCACGCGCCCTTTTAAAGCGCAGTCGACGGAAAATTCGATATCTTCCGTCAACAGATGAAACGGCCATCCGCCGTTTTCACGGATGACGTCGCCGGACACCAGAAAACCGGTGCCGGAGATGGCGCAGTTTACGCCCAGCTTCATCCTGGGAGCATTCAGAAAACGCGCTTCCCGGAGGAACCAGAGCCCATACCCGGCGGAGATCCAGTTCGCGCCGAAATTCTTGGAATTGCGGTAACTGGTCAGGGCCGCGTAATCTCCGGAACTGAAAGTGGCGTTCATTTCTTTCACAAAGTCCGGGTCTACATAATTATCGGCGTCAAATACAAAGTATCCGTCATAGGTATCTTTTCCTTCTTCCGCAAGGCGTTTGAACAGATAATCCAGGGCATAGCCTTTGCCGACCTGCTGCCGGTTATAGCGGTGATAGACGAAAGCGCCCGCGGACGCGGCCGTCTGCGCCGTCCGATCCGTACAGTTGTCTGCGATTACATAAATGTCCAGAAGTTCCCGGGGATAGTTCTGGGCTTTCAGGCTGGCAATCAGCGAGCCGATGACGTTCTCCTCGTTGCGGGCCGATATAATGGCAGCGAACCGGTGCAGTTTCTGAGGAGCACAGTCTGTTTTTTCTTTTCTGCATGCAAATCCCAACAACAGATATCCCAACTGATAGAGATATAACAGAGTCAGGATGATTGCGATAGCTGTGTTAAAATTTTCTGTGAAATGATACATAATCTTCCCTTTCCTGTCTAACTATTAGTCTTGAATTAGGAATACATATAACCTTAAAGACATTACCACTTTTTTTAAATATTACAAGTTCTTTGCAAAAAAAATAATAAAATCTTAAGAATTATGACGATTCTGTGACCGAAAGGGAAGACGGCGCGTCTAAGAGGCCCGGGAACGCCAAAGGCCGATCAAAAGCCCCAGCAGAGCGGGGCAGATCCAGCCAAAACCCGCGTCAAAGAAAGGCAGCAGCCCTGTGACCGGGGGAAGGATTTCGTGCAGGTGCAGCAGTGCCGATGGCCCTTCAGGCAGCGCGTTCAGAAAATCCAGCAGTCCCGCGGCCGCGGTAAAACCGGTCACCCATCGGTAAACGGATCTGTGTCCGCCCCAGATCCCGGATGTGAGCGTGAGCAGGATCAGGGTGATTGTCAGCGGATAGAGGAACAGCAGGACCGGAAGGGAATAACCGATGATTGCATTCAGCCCCAGATTGGCGATCAGAAAGGACAGAATGCAGAAACCCGTGGCCCATACCCGGTAGGATGGCCCTTTGGGAAACATCTGGGTAAAGGTTTCTCCGCAGCTGGTGATCAGTCCGACCGCTGTTTTCAGGCATGCGATTGTGACAGTGACGGCCAGGATAACGGTTCCTGCTGCACCGAAATAATGGGTCGCGATCTCGGCCAGGGCAATACCTCCATTTTCAGCGGTTTCCAGCATTCCACGGCTCTGTGCGCCGACGATGGCGGTGAGCAGATAGATCGCGGCCATTAACAGGGAGCTGAAGACCCCGGCTTTTACCGTACTGCCGGCTACGGAGGATGGATCTTTTACGCCAAGCCCGCGGATTGTCCGGACGACGATAATTCCGAAGGCCAGTCCGGCCAGAGCATCCATCGTATTATATCCTTCGAGAAATCCCTGCGCGAAAGCATTTGCCGCGTAGCTGCCGGACGGAGATACGGCGCCGATGCTGCCCATGGGAGAGATCAGGGCACGGATAACCAGAATACCCAGGAAACATAAAAATAACGGGTTTAAGATTTTCCCCACCCAGGTCAGTATCTCTCCCGGCCGCAGGGACCAGAAGAGGACAAGGGCAAAAAAGATAAGAGAAAATCCTGCCAGAGCCGCCGCCCGGATCCCGGAGGGAATGCTTCCCTCGATTCCTACAGTGAAAGACATGGATGCACAGCGGGGAATTGCGAAAAAAGGCCCGATTGTAAGATACAGGATGCAGGTGAAAAATATACCGTAACTTTTCCCGACCTGGCTGCTCAGTTCCAGGAGTCCTTCTTTCCGGCTGATACCCAGCGCGGCTACGCCCAGCAGAGGCAGACCTACGCCGGTGATCAGAAATCCCGCGGAGGCTGCCCAGAGACTGCTTCCGGCAAGCTGTCCCATAGAAACGGGAAAGATCAGATTTCCCGCCCCGAAGAACATGCCGAACAGCATGCTTGCCACCAGGATCAGTTCTTTTGAAGAGAGATGTTTTTTCATCGATTTGTACGCTCCTTTAGTAATGCATCTTATTATAAACGTATGGATACGGGATGGCAAGGCCGTCTGGAAATGGTATAATGGTAAAAACGGAAGGGGGATAGGATATGAGATTGTTTATAGCCATTCAACTGTCGGATGAAATGAAAAAGGCTCTGGTTGCCTGCATGCATGATCTGAAGAAGCAGGGCGTGGAGGGAAACTATGTGCCGGCGCAGAATCTGCATCTGACGTTGGCATTTATCGGAGAATATGACGATCCCGCCGGAGTGAAACGGGTGCTCGAAAGTGTTCCTCTGCCGCCGTTCCGGCTCAGTCTTTCGGAGAAGGGGAACTTTGGGAATCTTCTCTGGGCAGGAGTGAAAGGGAATCAAAAGTTGAAAACTTATGTAAAGGATCTGCGGGAAGCGCTGAAAGAAGCAGACATCCCATTCGATCATGATAAATTTGTCCCGCACATTACGCTGGTGCGGAAAGCGGCGGCAAAGAAACCATATGAGGTACACCTGGGCAAGGCAGAAATGATGGTAAAGAAAGCTTCACTTATGAAATCAGAAATGAAAAACGGAAAAGTGATTTACAGGGAAATGTAAGGGCTTTTTCGCCTCCCTTTGGGGTATACTACGGGGATCTCCTGCATAGATTGTAAAAACAATTGATCCAGGGGATTTCATTGAAAGATTATATCTCAGAAAGAGCCGTAAAAATAGCAAATTATATTATACAGAACAATGCGACAGTCCGCCAGACGGCTCATGCATTTGGGGTGAGCAAGTCTACGGTGCACAAAGATGTGGCGGAAAGACTTCTCTATATTAATCCTCATCTGGCGGCGGAGGCCCGGAAAGTGCTGGATATCAATAAATCAGAAAGGCATATCCGGGGAGGGATGGCGACGAGGGAGAAGTATCTGCATCAGCATGGATAAAAATAACCGGCGGCAGGAAAGCGGTCATCCGGCACAGGGATATGTGTCGGATGAATTTTTATACGGATTCTTGTATTTCGAGGATAAATCCGATAGAATTAGCTGCAGAAGCAGTCATCTGCATCAGTGCAGGCAGAGAACCAGAGGTGTACGCACGGAGGAGCACAGAATGAATCAGTCTCTAAAACTGTCCATACAGAAAATCTATCCGGATCTGCGCAGGTCTGAAAAGAAGGTGGCGGACTATCTGCTGAGCCATACGGGGGCTTACCGGAATCTGACGCTGGACCGGATTGCCCGGGAAGCGGAGGTGAGCCAGCCGACCGTCCTTCGTTTTATCCGCGCGATGGGATATTCGGGTTTTAAAGAGTTCCGCTACGTACTGGCGGAAGAAAAGGAGGAGAAGACCGGTACATGGGACCATATTCTGTATGGCTTCCCGTTTACCGAGTACGACCATGTGGAGGATGTGCCGGCCAAGCTGATCAGCACGACCATCGAGCATCTGAAAGACACGCTCAGGAACATCTCTCCTGATACGCTGAAAGAAGTAGTGCAGGCGCTGGTCCGGGCGGAGAAGATCGCGGTCTACTATGTGGAAAATTCTGCATGTACGGCCAGCGACCTGGTGACGAAGCTTTTGTACCTTGGCATGAACTGCTGCGCATATAATGATTATTATATGCAGAATGTCAGCGCGGGGAATCTAACGGAAAAAGACGTGGCGGTGGGAATCTCATATTCGGGAAATTCCCGCAGTACGGTGGATGCCATGCGCACAGCGCATGAGAACGGCGTAAAGACGATTGCGATTACCAATTTTGAAAACAGCCTGATCGAGAAGTACTCTGATTTGGTGCTGCGGACCAGCAATCAGCAGCATTTTTATGGAGACGCGATTTTTTCCAGGGTATCCCAGCTGGCAGTGGTGGATATGATCTATACAGGCATCATGCTCAGCGATTATGAGAAATATACCGGGATTCTGGACCGGAGCAGCCGGCTGATCCAGGCGCAGGCGTACCCGCCGGAAGAATAGAAGGGACAGCTTTGCGCAGACGGCTTTAGACCCGTGCCGGGTCATCTTAAATTTTGGAAAATTTTACATATGTAAGTTTTGACCTGTAGAAATGTAGAATTTCTACAGGTTTTTTTACGTGCTCTTTACAAACTTTTCCCTGCTTTTTGATAGCGGTACGGCCGGAAAAATGGTTTCATATATCTGGACCTGAGAACGGCGAGAAGCAAGACGCTGTGAAAGAAGGAAGGAGTTAGAGCAGAATGCTTGAGATTAAGAATCTGAAAAAATCATATGACGGAATTACGATCCTGCATGATATTAATCTGGCGATTGACGACGGAGAGATCGTGTCGATCCTGGGACCGTCCGGATGCGGCAAGACGACGCTTTTGAACCTGATCCTGGGGCTCACGGACGCCGACGGGGGCGAGATTCTGTTCCAGGGTGAAAATATGCTGCGTGTACCCATGGAACAGAGAGGATTTAACATCGTGTTTCAGGATTATGCGCTGTTCCCGAATCTGAACGTATACAAGAATATTACTTACGGGCTGAGAAATAATCCCTCTATTTCTACGAAGCAGGAAGTGGAGGACCTGATCGACCTTCTGGGATTGAGAGAGCATCTGGATAAGAAGATCGAGCAGCTCTCCGGAGGTCAGAAACAAAGAGTGGCCCTGGCGCGGACTATGGTGATGAAACCGAAGATCCTTCTGCTGGATGAACCGCTGAGTGCTTTGGACGGGGTGATCAAAGAATCTATCAAAGCAAAGATCAAACAGATCGCCAGAGACTATCACCTGACAACGATCATCGTTACCCATGACCCGGAGGAAGCGCTGACGCTGTCGGACAAAGTCCTGATCATCCAGAACGGGACGATCTCCCAGTATGGGAAACCGGATGATATTATCCAGAAGCCGGAGAATGATTTTGTGAAAGAATTTATTCTCAACCAGCTTCTGATCAAGAAGAACAATATTTTTACATTATTCAGGCAGGGGAACGAGCCTCAGATGGCGGCGCAGGTGGGATGAGATGAACCGAAGGAAAGAGAATGAAATCAAAGGGATTTTTGGACTGGTTGTCCTGGTATTTCTCATCTTTTTGCTGATCCCGCTGGCGCGCCTGTTCCTGAAATCATTTATGGGAGATGCGGGGCTGACGCTGGGACATTATACGGAGGTGCTGACGGGCAGAGGTTTCCTGGAAGCCTTTGGAAACAGCCTGCTGATCTCGTCAGTAAGCGCGGTGATGACCACGGCCCTGGCTTTTATCCTGGCCTATGCGGTCCATTACTGCAATCTTCCTAAAGGAAGGATATAAAGGCTTTATCAGCCGGGCGGCAGTGATCCCCATGCTGCTTCCGACGATTACCTACGGGTTCGCGATTATCTATTCGTTTGGAAAGCAGGGACTGATCACACAGATGGTCGGTACGCAGCTTTTTGATATCTATGGTTTCAACGGACTGCTGTTGGGATATGTGATCTATACCTTGCCTGTGTCGTTCCTGCTTCTGAGCAATACCATGAGTTATGTGGACAAAAAATTTTCCATTGTATCCCGGATCATGGGGGACAGCCCCTTTGCCACTTTTGTGGGAACCGTGCTCCGGCCGCTTCTGGGTACATTAGCTGCTTCTTTCGTGCAGTGTTTTTTTCTCTGCTTTACCGATTACGGAATTCCGGCGTCGGTAGGAGGCGAGTTTGAAGTAGTAGCGACCGTGCTCTACAACGAGATGCTGGGAAGCGTGCCGAATTTCAGCCGCGGAGCCTGCGTGGCCATGATGATGCTGATCCCGTCCATGGTCACGATTGCGCTGCTGCACTATCTGGAAAAATACAATATCCGCTACAATAAGATCTCGCAGATCGAGATCCGCAAAGGAGTCGTCCGGGATACGGCGCTCGGCGTGCTCAGCGCCCTGATTCTGATGTGCGTACTCTCTGTATTCGCTGTAATCTTCGTGGTGCCTTTTGTGGATGAATGGCCGTATCGGATCCAGTTTACACTGGAACATGTGATCAGTGTGTTCTCAGACAGCAGCCTGGTAACGGTGTGCCGGAATTCTCTGGTCGTGGCGTTCCTGACGGCCGCGGTTGGGTCCCTGACCACTTATGGCGCCGCGCTTACCACGGCAAGAAGCCACCTGCCGGAGAAGGTAAAACAGGTGATCGAGAATATTTCCCTGATTACCAACACGATCCCCGGTATGGTTATCGGTATTGCCTATATGCTGATATTTTCAGGCACGCCCCTGCAGAATACGCTGTTTATTATCATCATCTGCAATGTGATTCATTATTTTTCGACGCCGTATCTGATGATGAAGAGTTCACTGACCAAGATGAACGCGTCCTGGGAGACAACGGCCATGCTGATGGGGGATACCTGGCTGAAGACGATCGTCCGGGTGGTGACTCCGAACGCCATGGGAACGATTCTGGAAGTGTTCAGTTATTATTTTGTCAACGCCATGGTGACGGTCAGCGCCGTAATCTTTATTGCGGGAGCCAGAACAATGGTGATTACCACGAAGATCAAAGAGCTGCAGTATTATACGAAATTCAATGAAGTATTCGTACTGTCTCTTCTGATTCTGGCGGTAAACTTGGCAGCCAAAGGCCTGTTCCATTATATAGCCACGGACAGGCAGAAAATAAAAGTAAAAAGGACGGTGCGCCGTCCGGTGATCTCCAAATCGGTGGGCTGAACAGCTATAACTGAAAAAATCAAAAGAAATGTGAGGAAAAGAAGAATGAAAAATGTAAAAAGATGTACGTCCCTGTTGCTTGCGGCGGCGATGCTGTCCGCGGCAGTTCTGACCGGATGCGGTTCCGGAGCTAATGCGGCTTCCGGAGAAGTGGTGATCTACACCAATGCGGATGACGAAGCGATGGAGGCGATGAAACATGCTCTGGACGCCAACGGGTATGAAGGCAAATATCTGATGCAGTCCTTCGGGACCTCCGAACTGGGCGGAAAACTTCTGGCAGAGGGGACGAATATCGAGGCAGATCTGGTAACCATGAGTTCTTTCTATCTGGACAGCGCGCAGGAAGAAAATACCATGTTCAAAGATCTGGAGTTTGACGCGCCGACGATTGACGAATACCCGTCCTTCTACACGCCGATCACAGCCCAGGAGGGAGCGATCTTCGTGAATACGGAGATGATGGCGGAAAACAATCTGCCTATGCCCACCTGTCTGAAAGATCTGACAGATCCGGTGTACGAGGGGCAGATATCGGTGACGGATATTCAGAGTTCTTCCACCGCATGGCTTTTGATGCAGGCTCTGGTCAGCGCGTATGGAGAGGACGGAGCAGAGGAAGTGTTGGCGGGAATTTATAAAAACGCAGGTCCCCACATCGAAAGTTCCGGATCCGCGCCGCTGAAAAAAGTCCGCGCCGGAGAGGTGGCGATTGGATTTGGTCTTCGTCACCAGGCTGTAGCCGACAAGGCAGACGGACTTCCCATTGATTATATTGATCCCACAGAAGGCAACTTTTCTCTTACAGAGTCTGTGGCAGTGGTAGACAAAGGAGATAAGAGCAATCCGCTGGCCATGGAGATGGCAGAATGTATCATCAAGAATGGAAGAGAAGAGCTCCAGCAGACCTATCCGCTGGCGATCTATGAAGGTGAGACAAACGATTCTGAAAATCTGTCCGCGTATCCGATGGTATTCCCGGAACCGTTGACGGTAGACCTGCTGGAAAAACATCAGCAGATCTCCGAGAACGCGAAAGTACTGGCAGAAGAATTATAAATATAGGAAGAAGGGGAAGAGGATGCCGAATTACAAGTTATTGACGCCGGGACCGCTTACAACGACCGATACGGTGAAAAAAGAAATGTTGTTTGATCATTGTACCTGGGATGATGATTACAAAAAGATAACCACAAAGATTCGCGGAGAATTATTAAAACTGGCGCATGTATCCGAGCCGGAGTACACGGCAGTGCTGATGCAGGGAAGCGGTACCTTTGGAGTGGAATCCGTGCTGACCAGCAGTGTGGGAGAAAACGACTGCCTGCTGATCCTGGCAAACGGTTCCTACGGGAAACGGATGGCGGAAATCGCGGAGCATGCAGGGCTTCATTATTATATGGAAGAATTTCATTACGACCAGATTCCGGATGCAGGGCGCGTGGAAGAGGTCCTGAAAGAACATCCGGAGATCACCCATGTGTCTATGGTACACAGCGAGACGACGTCGGGAATTCTCAATGATATCGCATCTGTGACAAAAGTGGTGAAAATGGCCGGAAAGACCATGATTGTGGACGCCATGTCCAGTTTTGCCGGCGTGGATATACCGGTGGGAGAGCTTCAGCTCGATTTCCTGATCAGCAGCGCTAACAAATGTATTCAAGGCGTGCCGGGATTCTCCTTTATCATCTGCCGCAGGGAGGCGCTGGACCAATGTGAGGGGAAGGCCAGGAGCCTGTCCCTGGATCTGTACGATCAGTGGAAGACCATGCAGGCGGACGGAAAATGGAGATTTACTTCCCCCACGCATGTAGTGCTTGCATTCGCGAAAGCGCTGGAGGAATTGGACGAGGAAGGCGGTATCGAAGCCCGCAGCCGTCGTTACCAGGAAAATAACCGCTATCTGATCAGTCATATGAAGGCTATGGGATTTATCCCTTATGTGTCGGAAGAACACCAGGGACCGATTATCACTACTTTCTTCTATCCGGAGAACAGGAACTACACTTTTGATGAGATGTACCGTTACATCAAAGAGAGAGGCTATGCAATTTATCCCGGCAAAGTGACGGATGCAGATACTTTCCGCATCGGAAATATCGGGGAGATCTATCTGGAAGATATGGAAAAACTCTGCCGGATTTTCCGGGAGTTTCTTCAGGCAAAGGGGGCGGCGGCATGAAATGTGAAGCGGTGATCTTCGACTGGGCCGGGACGACGGTTGACTATGGATGTTTTGCTCCGGTGCAGGCTTTTATGGAAATCTTCCGCGCATACGGAATCGAACCGACGATGGAAGAAACAAGAAGCCCCATGGGTATGCTGAAATGGGACCATATCAAGACTATGCTGCAGATGGAGCGCATCGGGAAAGAATTCCGCCGGATTCACGGCAGAGATTTCACGGATGCGGATGTAGACGCCATGCACAACCGTTTTCAGGAGATGCTTCTCGGCATCCTGGACAGGTTCTCCGATCCGAAAGATTATGTGAGAGAAACGGTGGAGGCGCTTCGCAGGAAAGGGATCCGGATTGGATCTACTACCGGATATACCGACGTCATGATGGAAATCGTGACCAGAGAGGCAGCGAAGAAAGGTTATGAACCGGATTGCTGGTTCAGTCCGGATTCTGTCCAGCATATGGGGCGTCCCTATCCGTATATGATTTTCCGGAATATGGAAATGCTCCGGGTCGCGTCCGTAAAAAATGTGATCAAAGTGGGCGATACCATTTCTGATATAAAAGAAGGCAGAAACGCGGGCGTGTTCACTGTGGGAATCGTCGAAGGGAGCTCTGAGATGGGGCTGACCAAAGAGGAGTACGAAGCCCTGGACGAAGAAACCAGACAGCAGATGATCCGCAGAGTAACGGACCGCTATATGGAAGCTGGCGCAGATCGGGTAATCCGGGATATCCGCGGGGTGCTGGAGCTGGTTTAGCCGAAATAAGAATGAAAAATGGAACAGAAAGGTGTCCTGTGCATTGCGCAGGCCCTTTTTTTCATGTAAAATTTATTTGACTTATAATTTACAGTTTAAGGAATATTTTGGAAAGAAACAGAAGGGCAGGGATGAAAGGATGAAAAGAAAACCCAGGATATTAGTGGCAGGCAGTTTCGTCATGGATCAGATCGCGTCGACAGAAGTCTTCCCCGGCGAAGGAGAGACTGTGCTGGGGAGATCGTTTCAGAAAACTCCTGGAGGAAAGGGAGCGAACCAGGCCGTACAGGCGGCCAGGCTTGGCGCGGAGGTGACCCTGTTCGGAAAACTGGGCAGGGACGCGAACGGGGAGGAGATGCTGGAAACGTGCCGGAAGGCGGGGATCCATACCGAAGACGTTCTGTTTGATCCGGTGCTGGCTTCCGGCTGTTCTGTGATAATCTTGGAAGAGAAGCCTGGGGAATCCACAAAAAACCGGATTATTGTAATTTCAGGATCTAACATGAGCATTACAAAAACAGAAGCAGAGTCCCTGAGAGATAAGATCCGGAATTATGACCTGCTGATGCTGCAGCTGGAGATTCCCATGGAGATCAACGAGTATCTTGCGGAGATGGCCTTTGAAAACGGAGTGCCGGTCATGCTGAATTCGGCGCCAAGCGCTCCACTCTCGGATTCCTTGCTTTCCCATCTTGCCTTTATTTCGCCGAATGAGCATGAAGCGGAAGATCTGACAGGGATTCCGATCCGCCGGGAAGGGGATCATGTGAATCTGGAAGATGCAAGAGCGGCTGCGGAAGCGCTGAGAGAGAAAGGAGTTCAGAACGTACTGATCACGCTGGGGTCCGGAGGAGCGGTACTGCTGGGTCCGGACGGATTTGTGCACAGTCCGTGCGTGGAGGGCATCACAGCCGTGGACCCCACAGCTGCGGGAGATTCCTTTGTGGGAGCCTTCTGTGTGGGAACCTGCTGCGGATGGACGAATCAGGAACTGCTGCAGTTTGCCAACCATACGGCGGCATTGACAGTTTCCGCCATGGGAGCGATGCCTTCACTTCCTTCTCTTGAAAAAGTGGAACGGTTCATGGCTCAGAAAAATATTCTTCTTCCGGATATTTCCGTATTGAAGTAAAAAGTACTTACATGCATATTCTTTTGTGTGGTAGACTGAATATAGAAACGATGATGTGGCGTACAGGACAAGGAGGATTGAGTATGCATGAATATGAGATTATTCACGAGATTGTGAATGCCTGCGGGGGAGCGGGAAGAGCGGAGACCGCGATCATCGAGGCAGACGCGGAGAGTCCGGAAGCGTACATGAAAAGTGTTCATCCGGATGACTTCGATAAGGCGGTAAGGTCCGAAAAAGACGGAGCCGTCGTCTATACGCTGGCGCTAGGCGCGGTGACACACAAGTACACATTTCAGGAATAAGGATGGAGCAGCTTTCATTAAGAAGGCTGCTCCGGTTCTTTTCCCGGCCATATATGAATTGTGTGATTGTCTGTGAACCGTATGGTCCAGCCATGCGCCTGGAAGATCTGGCATACGATGCGCAGGCCCATAATGTGGGGCGCGCCGGGGGGCTGTTCGGATGCGGAGGGTACAGAGACGTCCCGGTTCAGCAGTCGGATGATTTCGCCGGGAATGCCGCAGCCGTCGTCAGAGACCTGAAAACAGATCCTTTCCGCGTCCGGGTAAGCGGTGACTGTGACTGTACAGCCCTGGGGATTGTGCCGGATACTGTTGTGGAGCAGATTGCGGAACGCTCTCAGGATCAGCTGACGGTCCCCTTTGACTGTCTTTTTTTCCACGTCCGGGTCAATATACAGATCAAACGTATAGCGGTCAGGCAGCCCCTGGTTGTAGAATCCGCTGACGACTTCACGCAGCAGTCCCGCAGGGGAAAAGGAGGACAGGCGCAGGGGCTGCATGTCATATTCCAGTTTGGACGTCAGATTCAGGTCCTCGATCAGCTGCTTGATCTGAAGACTCTGTTCTTCGATCAGCCGGGCCTGCTGCCGGTGGTCCGTGCTCAGAGCCGGATCCCCTTTCAGGGTATCGGCATATCCCATGATCAGCGAAAGGGGAGTGCGGATATCGTGAGAGACGCCGGAGATCCAGGTGGTCCGGGCGTCATCTCTTTTCTGCAGGTGCTTTTTCTGTTGTTCCAGAATCCGGGAAGTCTGATTCAGCTGCCGCGCCAGCAGCTCCGTCATGCCTTTTTCCGGAAGCCGGATCGCTTCCTGCCGGGAAAGCCGCTCGATTCCCACGGCCACAGAGCGCAGGGAGCGGTAGAAGAAAAATCCCAGCAGCAGGCACAGAACCGCGACAAAAAGCAGGTTGCAGATCAGCCCCGCCCCAATGGCATTGGGGATCTTGTGCAGAAAAGACAAGGATTCACTGACATTGTATTTCCAGATGGTATCCCTGGGGTGGGCAGTGACCAGAAGACCGTAATCGGTGACCCTGGTCGTCACGGGATAATCGTCCAGGTACCATTTACTGAAAGCGGAGACCTGGGGAACTGTATAGGAATGGTCCAGATTCTCCGGAAGCTGCCATTGCCATACGATGTTTCCGGCGTTGTCCAGAAGCATGGCCCAGGAATAGTCTCCTTCCAGATAGTCATATCCCACTTCTGAAAGGGCGGGGCGCCCGTCTTCTTCCGAAATCTCTGAAGCGATCTGTCCGGTGGTGCGGCTGATGAAATTGGTGGACCGGATGATCTGGAATCCGATGATGACGTAAAGCACTACGTTGAACAGGAGTACGCTCAGCACGATCAGCACGGCCGTGGCCAGATAGTGGAAAAGAATCTTGGAAAGGCTTTTCATGATCCGGTTTTCCCTCCTTTTGCCAGTTTGTATCCCAGTCCCCGGACGGTCAGAAGCCATGCCGGGTGAGAGGGGTCTTCTTCGATCTTTTCCCTTACGCGTCGAATGTGGACCATCAGGGTATTTTCATATCCGTAATAATTTTCGCCCCATACCGCGTCGGAAAGAGCGTCGAAAGTGACGATGTTGCCGCGGTTCTCATTCAGTTTTTTCAGGAGTGCCAGCTCTTTTGCGGTCATGGAAGTCTCCTTTCCGTCTTTCTGTCTTACGATTCCGCTTTCCAGATAGACGGTGCGGTTTCCCAAATGCAGTTCCGGCGACGGCGATTCCTGATGGAGCGAGGAAAAGTAGGTGCGTTTCAGGATGGCGGTAAGACGCAGTGCCAGCTCGTCGGGGAGAAACGGCTTTGTGATATAGTCGTCGGCGCCCAGTCCCAGGCCGAAGAGCCGGTCATTGTCCTCGTCTTTGGCAGACAGAAAAAGTACCGGAACGTCGGAAGACATCCGAAACTCCCGCATAAGAGAGAACCCGTCTCCGTCCGGAAGCATAACGTCAAGAATCATGAGCTCCGGCTGAAAAGTGCGGAACTGTTCTTTTGCCTGTCCGCAGCAGGAAGCAGTCTCAATAGAAAGGAATCCTTTGCGGGACAGGATATTCTTCAGCATTTCTAAAATATCGGCATTGTCGTCCACGATCAGGATTCTGCTCTCGTACAGATTGGTCATGTGTATCGTCCTCCTTTGCGAAACCCCGCGGCTTCTGTATTATTATAAGAGTTTTTCCGCCTGTTTTCAGCAGAAAACCGAAAAATTAAGGAAATTGTAAGGGAGCCTTAAAGGGCCGGTAAGAGAGATCCTGTATGATGATCATGAACCGAAAAGGAAAAAGAAAGGCGGAAGAAATATGAAGTATATGATCGAGACAAACGGCCTCTGCAAGAAGTACGGGGACAAATATTCAGTGAAAAAATGCAGTCTGAAAATACGTCCGGGCTGTGTCTATGGATTTTTGGGCCCCAACGGAGCAGGCAAGTCCACGACGATGAAAATGATCCTGGGCCTGGTACAGCCTACGGCAGGAGAGATCCGGATCTTTGGAGAAGAAGTAACGGAAAGGAACCGGATCGAAATTCTGCGGGATACAGGGTCATTGATTGAATCGCCTTCCTATTATGGGCATCTGACGGGAAGAGAGAACCTGGAAATCATCCGGACCCTGAAAGGAGTGCCCGAAAAGGAGATCGATGAAGTACTGCAGATCGTGCGGCTGGAGGGACAGCAGAAGAAAAAGGTAAGGGAGTATTCCCTGGGTATGAAGCAGAGACTGGGACTGGCCGCCGCGCTTCTGGGCAGGCCCAGGCTGCTTTTGCTGGACGAACCGACCAACGGGCTGGATCCCGCGGGGATCCAGGAGATGAGGGATCTGATCTCCGGTCTGCCGGAGCATTACGGGATGACGGTCATGGTATCCAGCCATCTGCTCAGCGAGATGGACCAGATGGCTACGGATGTGGGAATCATCGATAAAGGAAAGATGATCTACCAGGGCAGTCTGGAAAAACTGCATGAACAGGCGAAAGGGAGCCTGAGAGTCCATGCCCTGAACCAGGGGACAGCGGTCCGGATCCTGGATGAACACCGGGAAAAGTACCGTATCGACGGCGCGGATCTGCTGCTTCCGGAGCGAAGCGAACGGGAAGTGGCCGATGTGGTGACGATGCTGGCGGCCGAAGGGGCGCAGATCACCCATGTGGAGATGCAGCAGAAGAGCCTGGAGGACATCTTCCTGGCATTAACCGGAAGGCAGGTGAGTCTGTGATGCTGAGAGAATGGAAAACAGAATGGATGAAAGTCAGGCGAAGAAAGATCGGACTTCTGGTCGGCGCGTTTGTGGTCCTGATCTTTGCCTGGATTACCTGGGCGATCGGCGACTCGTCGGAAGAGCAGATCTATGACGGCTGGAGAGTATGCTTCCTGCAGTTTGCTATGATTAATACGATCCTGCTTCCCACGATGATCGCCATGCTTGCCAGCCGGCTGTGCGACGCGGAGGTCAAAGGGAATACTTTGAAACTGCTGTGTACCATGGAGAAGAAAGGAAGGCTGTTTGACCTGAAGCTATTGACAGGAGCGGTCTATCTGCTGCTTTTTATCATCGCGGAATATGCGATGATGTTTTTTCTGTCTGCAGCGCTGGGATTTGGCCGTCCGGCAGAAACGCGGCACCTGGTATATTTTTTCCTGGAGAATTATACGTCAAGTATATTGCTGCTGCTCTTGCAGCAGGTACTGTCGTTTTTCTATGAGAACCAGATCATACCGCTGGCAGCCGGGCTGTTTGGATCTTTCGCGGGCCTGTTTTCCTGGTTTTTGCCGGGAGCTCCCGTCTGGTATCTGATACCCTGGGGATATTATTCCGAGCTTGCGTACATCAGTTATACCTGGGATGAAGCGACGCGGATCACGACCTATTATAATGCGCCGTTTAATTTTCCGGGGCTTCTGATCCTGCTGGCAATCATCGCGGCAGGCTATGCGGCGGGCAGATATTTGTTTGTGACGAGAAAGGAGATCTGACATGCTGGCAACTTGTATAAGAATGGAACAGAAAAAACTAAAGCATTCCCATCTCTGGCTGGTCTTTGCCGTGATACCGGTGATCCCGGCAGTGATGGGAGCGGGCAACTATATGCAGAATCTGGAGCTGCTGAAGTCCGGCTGGTATTCTCTCTGGACGCAGGTGTCCCTGTTTTACGCGAATTTCTTCTATGCTCCTTTGATCGCGGTCTACTGCTCCTATATCTGGAGAGTGGAGCATATAAATTATAACTGGAATACACTGATGACCATGCCTGTGCCCAGAAGAGACATTTTCCTGTCCAAACTGCTCTTATCCCTGGAGTGTACGGTGGGGCTGCAGCTCTGGCTCTGGATCCTCTACCTGATCACCGGCAAATATTGCGGACTTCCGGGTATGCCGCCCGTCCAGATCCTGATCTGGCTTCTGAGAGGAAGTATCGGAGGCCTTGCCATCGCGGCGCTGCAGATGTGCCTGTCCATGGTGATCCGCAGTTTCGCCGTACCTGTCGCGCTGGCGCTGATTGGAAGTATTCTCGGACTGCTGGCCTCCAACAGCGGGCTGGGACTGTTCTGGCCATACTCGCTGATGATGATGGGGATGAACGCCAACAGGCAGGAAGATATGGTAGGCAATCTGGGCGGGTTCCTGGCCGCCGCGCTGATCTTCCTGGTTTTGTTTGTTTCCTTTGGAGTCCTCTGGCTGAAGAAAAAAGATGTGACGGCGGGCTGAGCAGATGAATTTGTATCGAAGGCTGGCGGAAATGGCCGGCCTTTTTTTGGTGTATGGCACGATATATTGATTCACTGAAATTCGGGTATTGCTCCTTGTGTTTTCTGACAACGCTAAATATAATAAAAGAGTAATTGCGAAACATCAACTTTACCCGGAGACTCAAAGAGTTTGTCAGGAGATCAAAACAGCATGAAGATCACAGACCTGTATATTCACAATTTTAAATTTATCCATAACATGCAGATCCGGAATATCGAGAATGCCCTGATCCTGGTGGGTCAGAACAATACCGGCAAGACGACGGTGCTGGACGCGGTCCGCGCTGTGGGAGGGGAGTATGAGATCACGCCGGAGGATTTTGGAGAGGACGGGGCCAACATCGAGATTTCGGTGACGCTGGAATTTACCCCGGAAGACCTGGAATTATTGCATCGAGGCGGTATGGTCAGCCAGTACCGCAGAAAAGACGCCTGGCTTCAGGATTTTCAGAAAAAACTGCCGTCATTTCGGGATGGCCGCCTGTCCTTCACCATGACGGCGAACAGGTCCGGACGGGTGCGCTGTCAGGACGGCGTAAGAAAACATAATCCGTATCTGCAGGAAGTTTTTCCGAAGATTTATTATGTGGATACAGAACGGAACCTGGAGGCGCTGCAGGGCGATCTGCTGCTCCTGCAGGAGGATGAGATCCTGCAGAGAATGCGGTCCGGATGCTGTATGTTCAATCAGGCGAAGAAGTGCAATTACTGCTTCAGCTGTATCGGGCTGATCGAGAAGAAAGCGCCGGGGGAACTGGATGTGTTTGAGACGGCGAAGCTGCTGGATTATAAACTGTATCAGCTGAACCTGGACGACTTCGCCAGACGCGTGAATCAGAGCTTCCGGAAGAACGGAGGCCGGGACCAAATCCTGTATTCCATGAACCGGGATGTGGAACAGATGCTTCATGTGACAACTGAATTCCGGAATCCGGCCCAGAATCTGGCCCGCCCCATTTCACGGATGGGCAAGGGCATGCGCTGCATTTATCTGTTTTCTCTGCTGGAAGCGTATACGGAGATTGAAGAAAATCTGCCGAGCATTATCCTGATTGAAGATCCGGAGATTTTCCTTCACCCCAGGCTGCAGAAAGTATCAGGAGAGATCCTGTACCGGCTGTCCAGGAAAAACCAGGTAATTTTTACAACCCATTCGCCCAACCTGCTGTCCAATTTTAACAGCCGCCAGATCCGCCAGATAGTGATCCGGGAGGACGGTTCCTCGGATATCCGGGAGAAAACAGATATCAGTGCGATCCTGGACGATCTCGGATATACTGCGGGCGATCTGATGAACGTGAACTTTGTATTTATCGTGGAGGGGAAACAGGATAAAAGCCGCCTTCCCCTGCTGCTTCAAAAATATTATTCGGAAGTGTACGACGCGGAGGGCAGGCTCTCCCGTGTCGCGATCATTACCACCAACAG
>HHCFR05603__coassemble_498_pt1 | contig 37499 bp, 35 predicted proteins | sample HHCFR05603__metabat2_low_PE_033 | metagenome-assembled genome bin HHCFR05603 | reverse complement strand
TGCCCACAGACGGATGGACGGTATTTGCACACCAGTTTTCATCGATTGCCGGAGCAGGACCGGTGACGGGAGCGATCCAGGCCGCGGCGTTCGGATGGCTGCCGGTTCTGCTGTGGATTATTCTGGGAGGCATCTTCTTCGGCGCCGTGACGGACTTTGGCGCGCTGTACGCCAGCGTAAAGAATGATGGAAAATCTATGGGACTTCTGATCGAGAAGTATATCGGCAAAGCCGGACGCAAATTATTCCTGGGATTCTGCTGGCTGTTCACTCTGATCGTCATGGCGGCGTTCGCGGACATGGTGGCGGATACCTTCAATGCTTATGTGGTAACAGACGGTGTGACGGCGCTTGCGGAAAATGCGACGGTAAACGGCGCGGCGGGGAGCATCTCCTTGTTCTTTATCCTGTTTGCGGCTGTTTTCGGACTTGTCCAGAGAAAGGCAAAGCTGGCCGGCTGGAAAGAAGTGGTCTTCGGCCTGGCATGCACGGTGCTTGCGTTTGTATGCGGAATGAATCTGCCGGTGATCCTGGGAAAAGAGATGTGGGTGTACATCGCATTTGCATATATCTTCCTGGCTGCGGTACTTCCTATGTGGTTCCTGATGCAGCCCCGTGATTATATGTCCACATTTATGTTTGTCGGTATGATCGTCGGCGCTGTACTGGGACTGATTTTTGCGCATCCGACCATGAATCTTCCGGCATATACCGGTTTCCGGAATGACAGCCTGGGAACGTTGTTCCCGATTTTGTTCGTGACAGTCGCCTGCGGCGCGGTATCCGGATTTCACAGCCTGGTGTCTTCCGGAACTTCCTCCAAGACGATCTCCAACGAAAAGGATATGCTGAAGGTTGGATATGGAGCGATGGTATTGGAAAGCCTTCTGGCGGTCATCGCGCTGTGTGTGGCCGGAGCTGCAGCCGGAGCAGACGGTACGGCGGCAGTGGGAACACCGTTCCAGATCTTCTCTTCCGGAGTGGCAGGATTCCTGGAGATGTTCGGGATTCCGGTTTTTGTAGCCCAGAGCTTTATGACCATGTGCGTATCTGCGTTGGCATTTACTACGCTGGACTCTGTGGCCCGTATCGGCCGCATGTCTTTCCAGGAATTATTCAGTACGGATGATATGGAGCATGCGGAAGGCTGGAGAAAGGTGCTCTGCAATAAATATTTTGCGACCCTGATTACTCTGGTGTTCGGATATATTCTGACGCAGGTGGGATATTCCAATATCTGGCCTTTGTTCGGAAGCGCCAACCAGCTTCTGAGCGCGCTGGTTCTGATCACGCTGTGCGTATTCCTGAAAGTGACAGGCAGAGAGATGAGAACGCTCGTTCCTCCGTTCGTGATCATGCTGATCGTAACATTCACGGCGCTGGTACAGAGATTCATCGCGCTGGCAGGCGCGTTTTCGGCAGGCACCGGCGTATTTATGGTGGAAGGACTTCAGCTGATCGTAGCGGTCCTGTTGATGATTCTGGGAGTGACGATTGTGGTTACTTCCGGAAAAGAGCTTATAACAAAGAAGGCTGAGCACTAATCAGTGCCGCCTTCTGTAATGATCCCGTCTTCCGAGACTTCGGCGCCGAAAGAAATATCGCTCAGGTGCTGAAAGAGGGAAGACGGGTCTTCTATTTGCGTCAGAACTTCGGATTCCCGGCGGCAGGGGATCAGCTGCAGGGAAAGTTCTCCTTCCGGAGAAAAGACGGCTTTCAGAAGCACGGTTTCCCCGGTTCGGCTGTCGAACAGATAGTTGCCCAGACTGTAAACGATGGGAACTCCCTGATAATATTCAAAGCCCTGCAGCACATGCGGATGGCATCCTACGATCAGATCCGCTCCCGCGTCTATATATCCCTGAGCCAGGACACGCTGGTACTCTTCCGGCGTTTCATTTCTTTCGATTCCCCAATGTACAAATACAATGACATGATCATACCGGGCGTCGGCTTCCGCGATCCTCTGGTTCAGAAGCGTCGGATCATAGGTCTGGAACAGTCCGGGCTGAGAGTCGGTGGCATACCATTCGTATGCCGGGGAGACTCTGGTCGCGCCCAGAAAAGCAAAGGTCTGCCCGTGAACGGTACGGACGGCGGGCGCAGAAGCCTGGGCGATGTCATAACCGCCGCCGATACAGGCGATATCAGCCTGCTGAAGAGTATCCAGGGTGTCGCAGAAGGCATCCTGCCCGAAATCCAGAGCGTGGTTATTTGCCACTGTGACGATATCTACGCCCAGGTCCTGGAAGATGCGGACGTATTTTGGATCTGTGCGGAAAGTAAACTGTTTGTCTGGCATAGGTTCTCCCCGCAGGCTGAAAGGAAATTCTTCGTTCAGCAGAAACAGATCCGAATCCTGCATGTGGGACAGCATGCCGCTGTCGGCGATGGCCTGAATCCCGCCCGCGTCATAGGCGGACAGATAATGATCCGGAAACATGACGTCTCCTGCGAATGAGAGCGTGACATCCGGTTCGGGCAGCGGCTCCTCCGGCAGAACCTCAGACAGTTCCTTCTCGGTTTCAGCGGAAAGCGGTTCGGACGTATTTTCTTCTTGAGTGGTCTCCTGGGAGGAGATTGGCTCTGCCGGCTCTGTCTGAATTCCTGCGTTTTCTGATATGTTTCTCCGGGAGGACAGGCGGTTCCCGGAAAATGTGAGACAAAGATACAGGGCAGCTAACAGGATAATCCCGATCCCCAGGCCGATGCCGATCCCTTTCAGCAGTGATTTCATAGATACTCCTCCATTATCTTTTGATGTTAGGAAACATGCGCGATGGTATAATTCGCGTTCTGCGCTCATTATACCATGTCTGCTTTGCAGACATGATGCCTCCGGCGGATGCGCCCGGCTTTCTGCGGCGAGCGCAGAAACCGGCATGCGCGATGGTATAATTCGCGTTCCGCGCTCATTATACCATAAACTGCGTTGAAATGCAGATGAGTTTTATATATAATGAAAGATAACAGTTCAGGACTTCCTGGGCAGTTACAATGAAAAAACAGTTCAGTTTCAAAGCTGAAGACAGGAGAGCGGTATGATACTGATTCGGAATGGGAGAGTGTTGGATCCGGTAAGCGGGATTGATCAGGTGCTGGATGTTCTGATAGATGAAGATAAAATTGTGAAAGTCGGAGCAGGTCTGGACGCAGAAGGGGCTCGGGTGCTGGATGCGGACGGCCTTACCGTCGCGCCGGGGCTGATGGATGCGCATGTGCATTTCCGGGATCCGGGCTTAACATATAAAGAAGATATATGGACAGGAGCGAAAGCGGCGGCCAGAGGAGGCTTTACCAGGGTGGTCTGTATGGCGAACACAAAGCCGCCCGTGGATCAGACGGAGACGCTGAAATATGTATTGGAGAAGGGGAAAGCGACAGGGATTCATGTGATGCAGGCGGCTTGTGTGAGCCGCGGGCTTAAGGGCCGGGAACTCACAGACATGGAAGCACTGGCGGCCGCCGGGGCAGCAGGCTTTACGGACGATGGGATCCCGCTGACCGATGAAGCGCTGCTGACGCAGGCGCTGGAAAAGGCAAAAGAGCTGAATCTGCCGATCAGCCTGCACGAAGAGGACCCGCTTTTCGTCTCCGCGCCCGGCGTCCACCAGGGCAAGGTGTCGGAGAAGCTGGGGTATGGAGGCGCGTCCCGGACCGCGGAAGATGTGATGGTGGCGAGAGACTGCATTCTGGCGCTCCATACGGGCGCGTCCGTGTGCATTCAGCATATCAGTTCGGCCAATTCTGTGGAACTTGTACGCACGGCAAAAAAGCTCGGGGCAGATGTTCACGCAGAAGCGACGCCCCATCATTTCACTTTGACAGATGAAGCAGTCCTGAAATACGGTACCATGGCAAGGATGAATCCCCCGCTTCGGGAAGAGAAAGACCGGCGGGCGATCATCGCCGGCCTGCAGGACGGCACGATCGATATGATCGTGACCGACCATGCTCCGCACAGTTCGGAGGAAAAGGCAGGATCCATGGAGAAAGCGCCCAGCGGAATCATCGGGCTGGAGACCTCTCTGGGGCTTGGCATAAAATCTCTGGTAGAGCCGGGATATCTTACGCTGATGGAACTTATGGCGCTCATGAGTAAAAATCCGGCGGAATTTTACCGCCTGGATCCGGTCAGCATTCGTCCGGGGGCGCCGGCAGATCTGGTTGTATTCGGGGAAAAAGAATTATGGACGGCGGATCATTTTGTATCGAAAGCGTCCAATTCGCCATTTTCAGGATGGGAACTGCCCGGAAGGGTACATTTTACCATTTGCAGGGGAAAGATCGTTTACGAGGACAGATAAGAGGGAGCGCCCTGAAAAAGGGCGCAAAAAAATGGAGATAGCGAGACTCGAACTCGTGACCTATGCGTTGCGAACGCATCGCTCTCCCAACTGAGCTATATCCCCATGCAGGCTTTATTATAGCACTGGAGAGAGACGCTTTCAAGTATGAATCTGAAAAAAGGAGAATATTATGGGACTGGGAGATCTTTATCCGGACCGTATGACGGATTCTGTCTATGGTCTGGATTGGGAGAAGCTGGCAGGACGCTACAGGGGGGTGATTTTCGATATCGATAATACGCTGGTTCCTCACGGAGCGCCCGCGGATGAAAAAGCGATAAGGCTTTTTGACCGGATACACGGTCTGGGCCTTCGCACCATGCTGGTATCAAATAATGGAGAAGAAAGGGTGAAGCCCTTTGCGGACCAGGTGAGGTCCGGTTATGTGTATGACGCCGGAAAACCGGGGACCCGGGGATATCTGGAGGCCTTGAAGAAGATGGGAATTTCGGCGGCGGAGACCCTGTTTGTCGGGGACCAGATATTTACGGATATCTGGGGAGCAAACCGTGCCGGGATGGATACAATATTAACGAATCCTGTGGATCGGTCCACGGACGAGATTCAGATTGTGGTCAAGCGTTTCCTGGAAAAACCTTTTCGGAAGGAGCGCAGAAAGAGAGGCAGAGCATGAAGAGGAGAAAATTGACAGTCTGGATGCTGCTTGTAACTATGTGCGGTGCGTTTGCTCTGGGGGGATGTTCCGGACGTACAGGGAATGAGGAGGAAGAGACGGCACCCGCAGTTGAACAGGAAGAAGATGCGGAACCGGCAGTCGGCGCCGGGGATGAGCAATCCCCCGGACAGGAGGAAAGCGAAGCACAAGAGACGGTGCCGCAGGTGACGTTTGCCAGAGAAGAAAAAGACTGGTACGATGAGGAAAGCGGGAAATGGGCCCTGCATCTGGAATATGATACAGCAGAAGTGCAGGGAGAAGGCTTCGAGACAGTTGCCGAGAGCGTAAGTCAGTGGTCCGATCAGCGGAAAGAGGAGCTGCTGACCTATGGAGAAGGACTGTATCCGACCGCCAGTGAGGAAGCGGCGTTGAGTGAAAGCGCTTCCGCAGATTCTTATTACTACAGCATATTCGAAGAATTGGAAGTAATGCGTGCAGACAGCCGGGTGATCAGTCTGCGGGAACTGAACAGTGATTACACCGGAGGCGCGCACGGCAATTACGGATATACGGGTATTGTGTTTGACTCGCAGACGGGAGCTTTGCTGTCCCTGGATGATATTTTGAAGGATGAGGAAGGATTTCAGCAGGAGGCTGCGGGGTATATCGCAGAAGAACTGAAAGTCCGGTATGGAGAAGGACTGTTTCCTGAGTATGAGAGTACGGTAGAAGATATGTGGGAATCCGGCCCGGTCTGGTATCTGGACGGAGCAGGCATTACGTTTGTGTTCAATCCGTATGAGGTGGGGCCTTATGCCATGGGAGCGGCGGAAGTGACGCTTCCCTACGATGTATTCGGAGAGTATATGGAGGATGCTTACGCGGGGATAAACGGAGCCGGGGCGGCGGCTCTTCCGGAGAATACAGATGTTTATCTGACGTTAGCTCCGGAGGACAGTGTGCAGCAGCGGCTGAATATTCGTACAGAGACCGACGAAGAATACGGTGAGACTCAGATTACGCTGGAACTGGGAGATTCCAGTGTGGTGGCGGGAACTTTTGGACGGATGGGGAGTGCGTATCTGCTGAACCTGACAGATGGCCGAAGCTTTGTGCTTTTTGATGCAGACTATGCGTCGGACGACTATGTTACTTTCTTATATGAGATAACGGGAGGAGTGATTAAGGAAGGAAACCGGCTGGAAGGAATCAGTCTGTCGGATGGGGCGATCAATACGGAACTTTTGACTCTGCGTATGAGCCTGAATGTGTTCGGCACTTATTACGGGATGATGGATTATAAGATCGACGAAAATGGAATGCTGGCACAGCAGTCCGATATCTTCCGGATTATGGGAAACGATTCAGACGCGTACCTTTTGACGGTTATTCAGGATCTTCCGGTGACGATAGATGGCCGGGAGACCATACTGTCAGCCGGCAGCCGGATCCGGATCACCGGGACGGATAACCAGGGACTGGCGTATTTTCGCGTGGATGAGAGCGGGGAAGAAGGAAGTATCTTATATGAACGCGGAGATGGGGCGGATGATACCTGGACTTTGTATGTGAACGGAAGACCGGAAACGGATTACTTTGAGATGCTTCCCTATGCAGGATAACAGATTCGGAGATATTATATGAAAAAAATTTTAAATGGACTGGCGATTTTTTTGCTCTGTCTGGGTCTGGGTCTGGGAGCAGTTTGCGTGTCATCAGTTTTAGCGCCGCAGTCAGAAAGTCTGGAGCCGATCCGGACGGTGGAGGAGCCGGGAAAAGAGCAGTCCGATATCGAAGAAGAGCCGCCTGTGGAAGAAGATCCAGAAGAAGAGGGGCATACTGCAGAAAAATCTGCGGAAGAGCCGTCTGCGGACAGTCTGGCTTACAGCCTGCTGGATGAAGAAACAAAGACGGTATACGCGCAGATGCTTGATACACTGGAAAACCATGCGGAGGAAACGGATCTGCCGACTACGGACGAGGAGGTGCTTCCGCGCGCTTTTGAAGCGCTGACCAGCGACCATGGAGAAATATTCTGGGTCAGCGGATATCAGTATGTAAAAGAAAGCCTGGGAGGTCAGACGGTCAGGATCCGTTTTTTGCCGTCTTATACTATGACGCAGGATGAAAGAGAGGATTATCAGGCGCAGGTGGACCGTGCTCTGTCTCCTTTTTTATATGGAACGGGAGAGGATGACTCCGACTATGAAAAAGTAAAAACGATATATGAAAATCTTTCCTTGAACGTGAAATATAATCCGGACGCGGTGGAAAACCAGAATATTCTGAGCGTGTTTCTGGGAGGGCAGTCTGTGTGCAACGGGATTGCCGCCGCGGCGCAGTATTTGCTGTCCCGTCTGGATGTGCCCTGCATGATTGTATATGGAGACGTGGGAGGAGAGAGCCATGCCTGGAACCTGGTCATGATTGAGGGCGATCCATATCTGATGGACGCTACCTGGGGAAACAACGCAGCGGCTGCCCTGGGAGCATGCTCATACGAATATCTGAATCTTACGAACGCAGATCTGGCGGCAACCCATACCGCGGATATGGATCTGGAACTTCCGGTATGCGTGAAGACGGAATTTAATTATTATGTACAGGAGGGATTGTTCTTCGAGGCGTTTGAAGAGGATGCGGCGGGAGCGGCGCTCAGACGCTGCAGTGAAGAAGGGGGACGCCAGCTGGGGCTTCGGTTTGGAAGTTCGGAGGCTTACGGACAGGCGAGACAGGCTCTGGTGGCAGACAGCCGTATTGCCGAATACTGTCCGGATATTACAAGCTTCCGGTATATGGAAAATGAAAATCTGCATGTATTGACGCTGAGCTGGTAAACAGCTCAGCGTCAGATATTTTCCCGTATTTTGATAGATAATTCCACAAAATTCTGTTCCTGCTCCGGAAGGATGCCGGAAGTCAGATATTCAAAAAGGATATCCAGGGAACGGGATCCCTGCCGTACCGGCTGCTGGCTGATAGTGGCAGAGATTATCCCATCCTTCAGCATTTCCAAAGTAGTAGGAACTTCGTCGAAGGTAATGACTTTGGGATGGCATCCGGACTCCCGGATGGCGCGGCAGCCTCCGCAGACACCTGCCGCTGCAAAAAAGACCGCGTCCAGATGCGGATATTCTTCCAGCAGCTGTCTGGTAAGGGTATAGCTTTCGAATTCGTCGTCATGGTTTTCCAGGATCCTGGCGATCCGGATCCGGGGATAAGTCTGTTCCAGCACATGCCTGAGACCCCGGATTCTTTCTGTATGGCAGAGAACATTGGAGGAACCGGTGATAATTCCCAGGTCCACAGTTCCTGAAGTCATGAGGGCAAAAAGTCCTGCGGCCGTGCATCCCCCCTGGAAATAGTCGCTTCCCACATAGGCAAGCCTGCGGGAACCGTCGATATCGGTATTGACGGTGACTACAGGTATCTGAAGTTCTACCAGCTCGTCTATTTTTTCCTGAATGCGCATATGGTTATAAGGAGCCAGCATCAGCCCGTGGATCCCTTCGCCTAACAATTCGTCTACGGCAGCCAGCTGGGCTTCCGCATCGAATTCCACCCTCCGGGTTAATGTGGTGATGCCGTAATCCTGGAGCTCGGATGCTTTAATGCGGACGCCTTCCATCACTTCATCAAAAAAAGGATTGTTTTCACTGAAAAGGATGACTCCGATTTTATATTTTTTTTTCTGAGCGGCCAGCGTGATTCCTGCCCGATTGGGCCGGTAATCCATGGCGCGCACAATGTCCATGATCTTTTCGGCTGTCTTGGGACTGACAGCGCCCCGGTTATTGAGCACCCGGTCCACGGTGCCCCTGGACACGCCGGCAAGATCCGCGATTTCTTTGATGGTAGTCATAGAGAACCCTTTCTTTTTCTTCTACTGTAAACATACATGAAATTGGAGAAACTGTCAATGCGGTCGGAGCGTGCACGTGCACTCTCATAAAAAAATAAAAACAAAAAAATCATATAATGTGCACAGAAAAAAGGGAGATAGAGTCCTGTTTCGAACTGAAAATTATACACAATTCACAAAAATTTAAGATTGAATAGAAAAAACGTGTCATTCTGTTGAAAAAAGAATGCAAAAGGGGTAATATAAACATATAACGTGCACGTGCACGCAAACTGTGGAGAAAGTATGAATAAAGGAGGAGGATAAATCAATGCTGTATATTGGCGTGGATCTGGGCACTTCCGCTGTGAAGCTGCTTCTGATGGAAGGAAACGGAACGATCAAAAAGATTGTGTCCAGAGAGTATCCGATCTATTTCCCGCATCCGGGATGGTCGGAGCAGAATCCGGAGGACTGGTTTAATCAGACCATGGACGGACTGAAAGAACTTCTGGCAGACTGTGACAGGAGCCAGGTGGCGGGCATCAGTTTCGGAGGACAGATGCATGGACTTGTGATCCTGGACAAAGATGACAAGGTGATCCGTCCGGCTCTGCTTTGGAACGACGGACGTACCTATGAAGAGTGCGATTATCTGAACAATGTGATCGGAAAGGATAAACTTTCGGAATACACGGCGAATATTTCCTTTACAGGTTTTACGGCGCCGAAAATTCTCTGGGTAAAGAATAAAGAGCCGGAGAATTTCGCCCGGATTGAAAAAATCATGCTTCCGAAGGATTACATTGCGTACCGGCTGTCCGGCGTGCACTGCACCGATGTGTCCGATGCGTCCGGCATGCTGATCTTCGATGTGAAGAACCGCCGCTGGTCGAAGGAGATGCTCGAGATCTGCGGAATCCGTGAAGAGCAGCTGGCGAAGGTCTATGAATCTTATGAAGCAGTCGGGAACGTGCTTCCGGAGATCGCGGCAGAGCTGGATATTCCGCAGACAGTCAAAGTCGTGGCGGGGGCAGGAGACAACGCGGCTGCTGCAGTAGGAACCGGTACGGTCGGCGACGGCATGTGCAATATTTCTCTGGGAACCAGCGGAACGATCTTCATCTCCTCTGAAAAATTCGGGGTGGATAAAAATAACGCGCTGCATGCCTTTGCTCACGCGGACGGACATTATCACCTGATGGGATGCATGCTGAGCGCGGCTTCCTGCAATAAATGGTGGATGGACGAGATTATAGGCACGGCGGATTACGCGGGAGAACAGGCGAAGATCACCAGGCTGGGTGAGAATCATGTGTATTTCCTGCCGTACCTGATGGGCGAGCGTTCCCCGCATAATAATCCCAATGCACGTGGAACTTTCATCGGCATGACCATGGATACTTCCAGGGCAGATATGACGCAGGCTGTGCTGGAAGGAGTGGCGTTCGCTCTCAGAGATTCTTTTGAGGTGGCGAAATCCCTTGGCATTCATATTGAGCGGACAAAGATCTGCGGCGGCGGTGCCAAGAGCCCGCTTTGGAAGAAGATCATCGCCAATGTGATGAATATCAAAGTGGATGTGATCGAAAGCGAAGAAGGCCCCGCACTTGGAGGGGCGATGCTGGCGGCGGTGGCATGCGGTGAATATGCGACCGTAGAGGAAGCAGCCGCGAAGCTGGTTAAAGTGATCGATACCGTGGATCCGGATCCGGAACTGGCCGCAAAGTATGAGGAGCGTTATCAGCAGTTTAAAGAGATCTATCCGGCGTGTAAGCCGTTGTTTGAAATCATCAAATAAAACAGGAGGAAGGAATCATGAAGATTCAGAAAGTGACAGACGCCGCATTCCGGAAATACGGCAAAGTCGTGCAGAACGTGGACTTTTCCGGGCTTGTGGAAGCATTGAAATCCACCCCGCTTCCGGACGATGTGGTTTATGAGCCGTCGATACCGGAACTGGAAGCGCTTCCGGTGTATGCGGAGCTTCAGAAAAAGGGCTACGGAGAGCTGCCGATCCAGATCGGGTACTGCAATGGCAAGAACTATAAGCTGAACGCGCTGGAATACCATCGTTCGTCTGAAATTGACGTGGCCGGTGAAGACGCAGTGCTGCTGGTAGGGGCTCAGCAGGATATTACGGAAGATTTTACTTATGATACTTCTCTGGTAGAAGCTTTTTATCTGCCGAAAGGGACTGCGGTGGAACTTTACGCGACAACGCTTCATTATGCGCCCTGCTGCGTTCATGAGAGCGGTTTCCGCGTAGCGATCGTACTGCCCAGAGATACGAATCTGCCGCTGGAAGAAAAACATGAAGGATGGGAAGACGCGCTGATCACTGCAAAGAACAAGTGGCTGATCGGTCACGCGGAAGGCGGACTTCCGGAAGGATCCCATATCGGCCTGATAGGAGAAAATATCGATATCAAGGATTCATTGTAATAACATATATTCAGGAATCAGCGGGGCCATACCGGTTCCGCAAAACATAAAATCATAGGAGGATATCTATCATGATGAACATTCCAAAAGTAAAAATTGGTATCGTGGCAGTAAGCCGCGACTGTTTCCCGGAATCTCTGTCCGTGAACAGAAGAAAAGCGCTGGTGGACGCTTACCAGGCAAAATATGATGCGGCAGACATTTACGAATGTCCGGTCTGCATCGTGGAGAGCGAGATCCACATGGTACAGGCTCTGGAAGATATCAAAGCTGCAGGCTGTAATGCCCTGGCAGTATATCTTGGCAATTTCGGCCCGGAGATCTCGGAGACTCTGCTCGCGAAACATTTCGACGGCCCGAAGATGTTTGTGGCGGCGGCAGAAGAGACGGGCAAAGATCTGGTACAGGGCCGCGGCGACGCTTACTGCGGTATGCTGAATGCAAGCTACAATCTGGCTCTCCGCAACATTCGCGCGTATATTCCGGAGTACCCGGTGGGAACCGCAGAAGAATGCGCAGATATGATCCATGAATTCCTTCCGATCGCGAGAGCTGTTATCGGACTTTCCGATCTGAAGATCATCAGCTTCGGTCCGAGACCGCTGAACTTCCTGGCATGCAACGCTCCGATCAAGCAGCTTTACAATCTGGGCGTGGAAATCGAAGAAAATTCCGAGCTGGATCTTTTTGAGGCATACAACAAACATGCGGGCGATCCCAGAATCCCGGATGTGGTAAAAGATATGGAAGCAGAGTTGGGCGAAGGCAACAAAAAGCCGGAGATTCTTTCCAAACTGGCACAGTATGAACTGACGCTGCTTGACTGGGTGGAAGATCACAAGGGATACCGCAAATATGTGGCTATCGCAGGAAAATGCTGGCCCGCATTCCAGACCCAGTTTGGTTTTGTGCCGTGCTATGTAAACAGCCGTCTGACCGGAAGAGGCATCCCGGTATCCTGCGAAGTGGATATCTACGGCGCACTGAGCGAGTTCATCGGAACCTGCGTCAGCGACGATATCGTAACCCTGTTGGATATCAACAATACTGTTCCGTATGATATTTACGATGAGGACATCAAGGGCAAATATGATTACAAGAGCAACGACGTGTTCATGGGCTTCCATTGCGGAAATACCAGCAGCAAGAAACTGTCCTTCTGCCAGATGAAGTATCAGCTGATCATGGCGAGAAGCCTTCCGGAAGAAGTGACTCAGGGAACTCTGGAAGGAGACATTGCACCGGGCGATATCACGTTCTTCCGTCTGCAGAGTACCGCGGACAACAAGCTGCGTGCGTATGTGGCAAACGGAGAGGTGCTTCCGGTAGCGACCCGTTCCTTCGGAGCCATCGGCATCTTCGCGATTCCGGAGATGAAGCGTTTCTACCGTCATGTGCTGATCGAAGGCAACTTCCCGCATCACGGAGCGGTTGCATTCGGACATTATGGCAAAGCGCTGTATGAAGTATTCAAATATATTGGCGTTGATGTAAAAGAGATTGGCTACAACCAGCCGGCAGGCGTACGCTATCCGACTGAGAATCCGTTCGCATAAGTTATCAGGCCGGTTCGGAAACCGGCCATAGGAGGAGACTGTCAAGAAATGGCGGATTCTGCCATTTCGAGACAGTCTTTTTGCAGGTATTTTTAGTGGAACTGGAGGGAAAGGAATGAAAAATAAAAAAAACGGGGCGTTTATTTTTCTGCCTTTCTTATTCCTGGCGGCGTTTCTGCTGCTCTACTGGTTTGGAAACCGGGTGGGAGGGGGAGAAGCAGGAGGTTATTCTACATATAACCGCCATTATGCCATGATCACAGGCAGCGGAGACGAAGACTTCTGGGCGGAGGTCTATGAGAGCGCTCTTGAGGAGGGGAAAAAACGCGGCGTATATGTGGAACGTTTCGGCGAGAATCTGGCCGTGGACTATGACCGCACGGAACTGCTGGATATGGCGATCCGAGCCTCTGTGGACGGAATCATCGTCACGGGAGATGACGAGGAAGAGACGGTAGAGCTGATCGATGAGGCGGTAGACGCGGGCATACCGGTGGTGACAATCTTAAGCGACTGTATTGAAAGCCGGAGACAGTGTTTTGTGGGTTCCAACAACTATAATATCGGTCAGGAGTATGGCAGGCAGATCCTTAAAATGCTTCCGGAAGGCGCCGGGCAGGTACTGGTTCTGCTGGATGAAAACCGGACGGACAGCAGTCAGAACCTGATTCTGCTGGCAATCCGCGAAACGCTGGAAGAGGCGCTCGGGAGTCTGGATGCGGTCGCGGTGGACACTTACGCCATTGACGGCAGCAGAGATTTCAGCGCGGAGGAATCTATTAGGGACATATTTCTGAGCGAGGAGCTTCCGGACGTACTGGTGTGCCTGAATGCCGTACATACGCGCTGCGCATATTCTGCGGCTGTGGATTACAACAAAGTAGGCACGGTACAAATGATCGGATATTATGATTCGGATACGATTCTGGACGCGGTGTCGAAAAATATTATCCAGGCGACAGTTGCGCTGGATACGGCTCAGATGGGAGAACTGAGCGTAAAAGCATTGGATGAATATGTGGAAACAGGATATACCAACGGCTATATGGCGGTGGATATTCAGGTGATCACTCCTGACGAAGCAGAGGAGCTGACGGAGCAGCTATGAGAAACAGGATTCTGGAAAAATGGAAGACCATGTCGCTGCAGCAGAAGCTGACGACAATATTCGTGCTGGCCGGCGTGATGATTCTTGCGGTCAACCTTTATATGTCGGCGATCATTAACGGTATGACGGGGAGAGTGGACGAAGTCTATATGAGCAATGTACGCATGAACGAACTGTCCGCCGCGCTGGATCAGGTGCAGAGCAGCACAGAGGATTATCTGAATACCAAAAGCTCAGAGGCCATGGAGGAATATTACCGGAGCGAGCAGGAGTTCCGCAGGCAGATCGACGGGCTGAACACGCAGGTGACAGACGACGTGCTGCTCCTGACGGAGAAAAATATCCGCGGGCTGTCAGAAAACTACCTGTCTCTGGTGGACGATATCATTCAGGCAAAAAGAGGCAGAAATGTGGAACGGTACGGAAGCCTGTATGAAGAGGCCTGCGTCCTGTATGAAGAGATCCATACGTTTATCTACAGCCTGAATAATGAACAGTTTAAAAATAATTCGGAAACCTATCAGATCCTGATGAATTCGCTGCGCTATACGGAGATCGTGACGCTCGGGGTGCTGCTGGTGCTGATTCTGGGGAATATCAGCCTGATTGTGGTCAGTACCCGGATGGTGACCAAACCTCTGCACCGTCTGGCAGAATCGGCCGATGAAGTGGCCCGTGGGAATTTCAACATCGATAAGATTCCTGTGCAGAGCATGGACGAGGTAGGCGTTGTGACCGGAGCGTTCAACCAGATGGTGGAAAGTATCCGCAATTATATCGATCAGCTCACGGAGACCATGGAAAGAGAAAATCAGTTAAAAGAGCGGGAACTCATGATGCAGAGCCATTTAAAAGATGCTCAGCTGAAATATCTCCAGGCGCAGATCAATCCGCATTTTCTTTTTAATACGCTGAACGCGGGAGCGCAGCTGGCTATGATGGAAGATGCCGGAAGAACCGGAGAATTTCTGGAAAATGTGGCGGGATTTTTCCGGTACAATGTGCGCAAGCACGACCAGGACGCGTCGCTGGAGGAAGAAATCCACCTTGTGGATAATTATGTCTACATTTTGAACGTGCGGTTTGCCGGGGAGATTCATTTTACAAAGGATGTGGATGAAAGTCTGCTGGATGTGAGAGTTCCAAGCATGATTCTTCAGCCGCTGGTGGAGAATGCGGTTAATTATGGGATACGGGGACTCGATCGGGAAGGGAGAATCGAATTGTCCGTATATCAGAAAGACGGACGGATCTGTATCTGCATCTGGGACAACGGCGCCGGAATGGATCAGGAGAGGATTTGTCAGGTGCTGGCCGGAGAAGCCGGAGGGGAAGACCTTTCATCCGATTCCAACGGAGTGGGAATCCGAAATGTGATGGAACGGCTGAAACTGTATTTCCATGGAGACGCGGAATTCTCCATTTGGAGCGAGGGAAAAGACAAAGGAACAGAAGTGCAGATATTGATACCGGAGGAATAGGAGGAGGAAAATGTATCGAGTAATGCTGGCTGACGACGAGGGGATCGTACTGGATTCCCTGAAGCTGATCATAGAAAAACATTTTCCGGGACAATGCCAGGTGGAGACGGCGAAGACAGGACGGGATGTGATCGAACTGGCGGAGCAGTTCCGGCCGGATATTGCCTTTATGGATATTCAGATGCCGGGAATCAACGGGATAGAGGCGATCCGGGAAATTCAGAAAAATAATCCGTCCATGGAATTTATTATTTTGTCTGCTTACGACCGGTTTGATTATGCCAGAGAGGCGATTAATCTGGGCGTGATGGAGTATATCAATAAACCGTTCAGCGCGTCTGCGATCGTGGAAGTACTGGAAAAAGCCATGAAACTGATCGAGTCAAAACGGAAGAAGCGCAGCGATGATCTCCTGATCAAGGAAAAGATGGAGACGGTGACGCCGATTATTGAGAACGGTTTTATCTATTCCATCATGTTTCAGGAAGCGTTTGAAGAGGATATTCAGAACTACAAAAACCTGCTGAGTCTGGACGCGGATTACGGCTGTATGCTGGCGCTGGTCATGGGAGATGACCAGCATGGAAATTACATGACCAACGCGGTAGGCGCCAGCGTAAGGATTCAGAAGAATTATGCTAAAGTGCGGGAGGCTCTGAAAGAGACATGGAACTGTGTGGTAGGGTCGGTGATCTCCAATAAAATCCCCGTTTTTATTCCCTGCGAAAATATGAAGATGGATTATGAAGAGCGCATCGAAATGATTGACGTCTGCCGGGAACTGGCGCGCAAACTGCGGAGAATTACGGATATTTCGTTCCGCGTAGGGATCGGATCGGTTCGTCGTCTGGCGGAGAGTATGGATTCCTATGAAGAAGCGCTGAAGGCTCTGGTAAATTCTACGGGAAGCGTGGCGCATGTGGATGACCTGCCCATCCAGTGCCGGTATGATGAAGAGTATCCCATCGATCTGGAGAACGATCTGTTCGCGAAGCTTCGCGACGGGGAGAGGGAGGAATGCGAAAGACTTGCGGGACAGTATTTTGACTGGATGATGGAAACTTACGATGAGCAGAATATGAGCGTCAAGCTTAAAACGCTGGAGTTTGTTCTGTGGGCGGAGCATCTGGCTTATATAAACGGAGGTCTGACCTACCATTTCCAGGAGAGAGAAAATTATCTGCCGCTGGTGATGAACGCGGAAAGAAACAGCGATCTGAGGGGCTGGTTTGTAAGTAAATTCGGGGATGCGTGCCGGAATATCCGTACGAAAAAAGAGGAGCATGCGAACCAGCTGGTGGTTCGGGCAGAGGAGTATATACGGGATAATTATCACAGGGATCTTTCCCTTGACAGACAGCTGGATCTTAGCTCTTATTATTTCAGCAAACTTTTTAAGGAAGAAACGGGCAGCAACTTTGTAGAGTATGTAACGAATCTCCGAATCGGGCGGGCAAAAGAGATGCTCAGTCAGGAAGAGTGCAGCATGAAAGAGATCTGCGCTGAGGTGGGGTACAGCGACCCGAATTATTTCAGCCGGATTTTCAAGAAAAATACGGGGCTTACACCCACGGAATACCGGGAGGAAACGAGAGGGCAGAAACATGTGGAAGAAGTATAGGGTATCCGCAGCGCTGCTGTTGGTCTGTCTTCTGACCGGATGTGCCGGGGAGACGGCGGAAAGAGAAGAAATCCAGGAAGAGGAAGAAAGCGGGATAGAGATCGGAATGACCTTCGATTCGTTTATCATTGAGCGATGGCAAAGAGACAGGGATGTGTTTGTGTCCGCGGCACAGGAACTGGGAGCCGATGTGAACGTGCAGAATGCCAACGGAGATCTGGAAGAGCAGATCTCTCAGATTGAGTATTTTATTCAGAAAGGTGTAGACGCCATCGTAGTTGTGGCGATCGATTCCAATGGACTTTCCGACGCGGTAGCGGACGCGCACCGGGCGGGGATTCCGGTGGTGGCTTATGACCGGCTGATCTGCGACGCGGATGTGGACCTGTATATTTCTTTTGATAACGAAGAAGTGGGGCGCCTTATGGGCGAACATATGAAAGAACATCTGTCGGAGGGAGGGAATATTCTGCAGGTATGCGGTCCCCTTGCGGATAATAATGTTCCCCTGGTCATGGGCGGATTCGCGGAGGCGCTGGAAAACAGCGATATCACCATCGCCGGAACGGAGCATGCGGACGGATGGCTGGCCGAGACGGGGTTTGCCGTCACGGATGCTTATCTGAGCACGGGGGAAGTACCGGACGGAATCATGTGCGGCAATGACAGCATTGCCGGACAGGCGATCCGCGCGCTTTCTGAGCAGCGTCTGGCCGGAAGCGTCTGTGTTGTGGGACAGGACGCGGATCTGGATGCCTGCCAGCGGATCGTGGAAGGCACTCAGTGCATGACGGTATACAAACCGGTGGAGAAACTGGCGAGACGCGCGGCGGAACTGGCTGTGGGGCTGGCCAGGGGAGATGTGATTACGGCGACGGAGACGATGAACGACGGAAGCGGTACGATTCCGGGAGTTATCATCGGTGCGCTTCTGCTGGGTGTAATCAACATGGGTATGTCCATCATGGGTATCGGCGACTCCTGGCAGTACGTGGTCAAGGGCGGCGTGCTTCTCGTAGCCGTTATCTTCGACGTGGTATCCAACCGTAAGAGCGGACACTGATTCTTGCACGACCAGTGTCTGTGCATCCGGTCAGGCGAGTCTGCCCGCCGGCACAGACACTGTTAGGGACTTTCGTCCTGAATTGTAAACAATGTGTGAATCTTTTAGCGGGGCGCATACAAATGCGCCCCGTTGTGATATACTTTAGCTGTTAACATGCAAATGAAGAGGGGGATTTTTATGGTTTGCAGAACGATTGTCCTGAATAACAAGACCGGGCTGCATATGCGTCCGGCCGGACTTCTGGTTGGAGAAGCGAACAGGTGCCGTTCCCATATTATGATGATCCATGGAGAGCATAAGATGAACTGCAAGAGCCTGATGAGTCTTCTGGCGTTTCCGGTTCCTCCCGGCGATGAGGTAACGATCGAGTGTGAAGGAGAGGACGAGGAACAGGATCTGGAACGGATCACGGATTTTATCGCGCATTTGGAGTAGGACTGCGGAGCTGCGGTTTGGCTGACGGGAAAGCCGGCCGGATCAGGCAGCTCTATTTCCTGCTTGACAGAACCGCGAAATGTAGGATATTCTGTATTTGTCTGAAGAAATAAGTCAAACGCCATGGTTCTATGGCAAGATTTCCAGTTATGTGTAAAACAGAAAAGTGCTGCAGTCTGGATACAGGAGGAAAATCATGTATCTGAAAGAAGATGCAGGAATGATGGAAAGAATATTTTGTTTGTCTGACTTTGCGCTGACGCGGATGATTAATCGTATGTTTGGAAAAGAATACAAGCCTGAGACAGAGGTGGTGCGGGACTGGGACAGCGAAGAACCTCTCTGCGTCCGTTTGACGGTCGGATGCGCGGACCGGTATGAGTACCGTCTGATCCATGAATACGGTTGTTTCCAGGTGCGTGCGTCGGAACAGGCCGGGCGGCATTATGAAGCGGAAATACCTGTTTATTCGACAGACCGGGTGAAGGATCCTGGTTTTTCTTACTGCGGAAAAAATATAGAGGAGCGGGAGACTGAGATCCGGGAGTATTCCGGAAAAGAATGTGTCCGTTTGTCGGTGCGCACCATTACATTGGCGGGCTGTTCGGCGGAAAAACTCCGGGAGATGGGGCTGGTTCTGTTTCTGCCGTTTTTGTTTTATGAATTTCTGAAAAAAGGGTGGGGGAAAAAGGAAAAACAGGACGCGTTGAAATATCTGATGATTTACGACGTTCCTGAAGCGCTGCGCACCGGTATTGCAGAGATGGAACTGACCATGTATGATGCCCAGAAGCTGAAACAGTTGTGCAGAAAGATGGCATGGCATTTGCTGGTGCTGGAAGACTGGGTGGATAGTCTGGAGATGCAGAATCTGATTATGGAATCTCTGGATACGGATCTGGAGATCCTGGAACAAGAATATCAGGAGGTTCTGCGGCAGATTCCGAAGGGAAACAGTACGGCATGATTCACAGAGAAAACACAAATTGAACAATTTTCCAACACACTTAGCACTTAGAATAAACGTGACATTTAAAGGCAATTCTGCAGTGGTAAGGAGGAAAAATGTGAAAAAGCTGAAAGAAAAGATTCCACATTGGAATCTGCGGGTTATATTTGGGAAAAAGACGACAAATGGTCTGTCGGATCTGCCCGGCGTATCGGCGAAAGAACTGCCTGAACAGCCGACTAAGATCAAGAGGAAACGCATGAGCAGGAAGAAAAAGATTGTGCTCGCGGTTCTGATTGCAGTCATTATAATCGCAGGTTTCTGGTTCTGGATGTCCTATAACCGGAGACGCGCCATGGAGGCTATACGCGAGAGCGCGAGCCAGGTGGAGACCGTGCAGGTGACAAGACAGAACCTGATCGATTCTATCAGCGTAACGGGTACGATCGCGAGCGCCGATGCCCGGGACGTATCTGCCAGTGCCAGCAATGTGGAAGTTCTGGAGGTTAATTACGATGTGGGAGATTATGTGAACGCAGGCGATGTGATCGTTGTGCTGGATTCTTCCAGTCTGGAAGACAGCCTGGAACAGGCGCAGAACAGCCAGGCGCTGAGCGAGTATACAGAGAACAAATCCATCGAGACGGCCACGGAAAACTATAACGAAGCCGTGGAAGACGGAACCGACCGAACCTACAGACGGGGTATGGACGGATGAGGAAAAAGCGAACAGTGAAGAATATCAGAATTATCTGACAGAGCTGGAAGCATATAATGCGCTGGTGACAGCGGCCCAGGAAGCCCAGACGTCCTATACGGAAGCCCATCAGGCCTATGAGACCGCGGCAGCAGCAGAAGAGCAGGCGCTTGAGACTTATGAGACAGCGTCGGAAAACCTGGAGACCGCGCAGACAAACAATGACCGGAATATCGATGACGCGGCAGACCAGCTGGAACAGGCCCAGGTGCAGCATGAGTATTCCAATGACAGCAGCCAGCAGACCATTGAGAGCTACCAGGAACAGATTGAAAGCTGTACGGTGACGGCGCCGATCTCCGGCGTGATTACCGCCATGAACGTAGAAGTGGGCGATACGTATATGGGAGAGAACAGCGCGCTGTTCAGCGTAGCGGATAATGAGAACTTCGTTGTGTCCGCAAACGTGGACGAATATGACATCAGCAGTATTTCCGAGGGCATGGAAGCGGCGGTCATTGTGGAGGCGCTGGGTGAAGATGAACTGCCGGCGACAGTATCCTTCGTTTCTCCGACAGTGACAACGTCCAGTATGGGCAGCTCCACTTACGCCATAGAGATCGCGCTGGACGATGTAAATACGGATCTCCGCATCGGGATGACTGCCCAGGCGAGTATCGTGCTGGAGGCGGCGGAATGCCCGGTGGAGGCGGCCCGGGCGGCGGTTTCTAGGAGGCGGCCATGGAAGAAAGAAAAACGATTATTGACCTGAAAAAGATTGTTAAGAGATTTTATATCGGCTCCCCCAACGAACTGGAGATTCTGCATGGAATTGATCTTAAGGTAAAGGAAGGAGAGTTTGTCTCCATTGTCGGTTCGTCCGGATCCGGAAAGACTACAATGATGAATATTATCGGCGTGCTGGATCGCGCGACGGAAGGAGAATATATGCTGGACGGCGTGGATGTGGCACAGGCCAAAGACAAGGAACTGTCTCACATCCGAAACCAGAAAATCGGTTTTGTGTTTCAGACTTACAATCTGATCAGCCGGACCAGCGCCCTCAAAAATGTGGAACTGCCCATGCTTTATGCGGCTGTCGGAAAAAAAGAACGGACAGAACGGGCAAAAATGCTTTTGGAAATGGTGGGTATGGAGACCCGTATGGCGCACAATCCGGATGAATTGTCCGGAGGACAGAAGCAGCGCGTGGCGATCGCCCGCGCCATGGCAAATGATCCGTCCATCATTCTGGCCGACGAACCTACCGGCGCGCTGGATTCCAAAACCGGACGTATGATCATGGACATTTTTCAGAGACTGAACCGGGAACAGGGAAAGACGATCGTATTGATTACTCATTCTCAGGAACTGGCAGAAGAGACCGGGCGCATCGTGACGCTGAAAGACGGAGAAATTATCGGGGAAAGGAGGGGAAGCGGATGCTGTTCTTAGAAAATGTCCTTCTGGCTCTGAGCGGCCTTAGGGCCAACAAGATGCGGTCGCTGCTGACGATGCTGGGCATCATTATCGGTATCGCGTCGGTGATCGCCATCATGACACTGGGCGATTCCATCAGCAGTTCAGTGACGGACTCCATGTCTTCCATGGGAGCCAACAATATTACGGTAGGTCTGCAGCAGAAAAGCACTACGGAGGAAACTACGGAAAGCGGTATGACATTCTCCATGGGCCCCCGGGCAACTGAGATGTCGGACGACGATTACGTGACGGATGAGATGCTTCAGGATCTGGAAGAGCGTTACGCGGATTCAATTGACGGATTTTCGCTGACAGAGAGCGTTGGATCGGGAACTGCCCAGGACGGCAGCGCCTATGCGTATGTAAGCGCAACCGGACTGAATGCGGATGCGCTGGAGAATGAAGACCTGACGCTGCTTGCCGGCAGGACCCTGACTGACAGAGACCAGGAGGAAAGCAGGAAGGTTGTGCTGGTGTCGGATCTCCTGGTGGAGAATCTGCTGGGAACATCCAATATAGAGGCGGTAGGGCAGACGGTAAACGTATTGTTTGAAGAGCGGTATTACGCGTATACCATCGTGGGCGTATATGAGTATGAAGAGTCCAGTCTGGGTTTTTCCTCCAGTTCCTCGGAGGACACGGAGACAACCATGTATATGCCGCTGCAGACGGCCAGAGATCAGAATCATAATACGTCCGGCTACAGTCAGTTCACAGTTCTGACGGCGGACGGCGTGAGCGCGTCGGAACTTGGAACAAGCATAGAGGAATACCTGAACAGCCGATATTACAGCAATAATGAGAGCTATGAGATCAGCACCATGACGATGGAATCAGTGGTGGAAAGCATGACAGAGATGCTGTCCACGATATCTCTGGCAATTGCGGCGATTGCCGGGATCTCGCTTCTGGTAGGCGGAATCGGTGTTATGAACATTATGCTGGTATCTATTACGGAAAGAACCAGGGAGATCGGTACCAGGAAGGCGCTGGGCGCGACAAACGGCTCGATCCGTCTGCAGTTCATCACGGAGGCGATCGTGCTCTGTCTGGTAGGAGGCGCCATTGGAATCGTGCTTGGAATCGCTATCGCGGCGGCAGGAACCAATATGCTGGGATACGCGGTCAGCCCGTCTGTTGCCGGGATTTTGCTGTCAGTCAGTTTTTCTGTGTTTATCGGTGTTTTTTTCGGTTACTATCCTGCAAATAAAGCAGCGAAACTCAACCCGATTGAAGCGCTCAGATATGAATAAAAAAGTTCCGTTTTTTGTGCAGAATGCGGGAAGTGGCGGTTGAAAATCCACAAGTCTTATGTTATCCTGTCAGTGGAGGATTTACCAATGAGACGGAAAAGAGTATGCATCATTCTGCTGGCGGTGCTGATGGCGTGGGAGACAATCTCGATGACTGCGGGGGCCACGATCAACAGCATTCAGTCCCAGAAAGCGGAGAACGAAAAACAGTTAAACAGTATCCAGTCCAAGATCAGCAGTCTGGAGAGTCAGAAAAGCTCTCTCAGCAGCGAGGTGAGCAGTCTGAACGATGAGCTGACGGATACATTGCTGAATATAGAAGTGCTGGAGAGCGATCTGGCCGACAAGGAAGTGCAGATCCAGGAGGCGCAGGCAGATTATGAGGAGGCCAAGGCTACCGAGGAAGAGCAGTACGAGTCCATGAAGCTGAGGATCCAGTACCTGTATGAAGCGGAGCAGGAAAGCTACATTGAGATGCTGCTCACATCAGACAGCGTGGCGGAGCTGATGAATAAAGTGGATTATGCGGAGGAACTGCAGGAGTATGACCGGCGTCTTCTGGAAGAATATAAGGCGGCCAAACAGGCGGTAATCGATCTGCAGAACCAGCTGGAACAGGAGAAAGCCGAACTTCTGGAAATGGAAGACCAGCTGGAAGAGGACCATGATTGCCCAGAAGCGCAGCGAGATCGCGGACTTTGACAGCCAGCTGAGTTCGGCGCGCGCAAAGGCTCAGGAGTATCAGAAAAAGATTAAAGAGCAGAACGATCAGATCAAAAAGCTGCAGGCAGAGGCGAAGAAGGCGGCAGCGGCGGCCAATAAAGGCAGCGGCAGTTCTTCCGGCGGCGGTTCCTCGGGATCTTCTTCCGGGGGATCTTCCTCGGGGAGCAGTTCTTCCGGCAGCAGCTCTTCTTCCAGTTCCAGCGGAGGCGGCTCCGGATCATCCATCGCGTCCTACGCGCTGCAGTTTGTGGGCAACCCGTACGTATATGGGGGCACCAGCCTGACCAACGGCGCGGACTGCTCCGGGTTTACCATGGCGGTGCATTCCCATTTCGGGATTTCCCTGCCCCGTACTTCCGGCGCCCAGGCGGGAGGCGGAAGGGCGGTCAGCGACTCCGAGAAGATGCCGGGAGACGTGGTCTGCTACTACGGGCATGTGGGCATCTACATAGGCAATAACCAGATCGTGCACGCCAGCACGCCGTCCAGCGGCATCAAGGTGAGCAATATGTATTACCGCAGCATCCGGTGCATCCGCAGATACTGGTAAATGCAAGGAAATCCCGCGAAAAATATTGACAAATCAAAAGTCTGGATTTATCATGATATCCGATGTATTTTATACATCGGATATCTTATTATTTTTAAGAGGAGGACAACATTATGAAAAAGTTACTTTGTCTTGCACTGACAGCAGTCCTGGCTTTTTCTGCAGTTGCCTGCGGCAGTTCCGATTCTGCTGCAACGGACAGCACAACAGATGCGGCGGATGATGCAGCTGCGGCAGAGAGCGGAGACGCGGCCGCTGCTGAGGGCAGCACGCTGAAGATCGGCGGTATCGGGCCGACCACCGGAAGCGCTGCTATTTACGGAACCGCTGTTATGAACGCGGCTCAGATGGCTGTGGATGAGATTAATGCTGCCGGCGGCATCAATGGCATGCAGATTGAGTTCCGGTTTGAGGACGACGAGAACGATGCAGAGAGATCCATCAACGCATACAACACCCTGAAAGACTGGGGTATGCAGATGCTGATGGGTACCGTTACTTCTACGCCGTGTACTCAGGTCGCAGTTGAGGCTGAGGCAGATAATATGTTTATGCTGACTCCGTCCGGATCCGCAGTAGAGAGTATCGCTCCGGCAAACGCATTCCGCGTATGCTTCTCCGATCCGAACCAGGGTATGGCTTCCGCACAGTATATCGGCGAACATGATCTGGCTACGAAAGTGGCAGTGATCTATGACAGTTCCAGCGTATACTCCAGCGGTATTTATCAGACTTTCGCGGCAGAGGCTGCAAATCAGGGCATTGAGATTGTGGCCGAAGGAGCTTTCACTGCAGACAGCAACACGGACTTCTCCGTACAGCTGCAGCAGGCAAAGGAAGCAGGCGCAGAGCTGGTGTTCCTTCCGATTTACTACACAGAAGCTTCTATCATCCTGACCCAGGCAGACGGCATGGGTTATGATCCGATCTTCTTTGGATGCGACGGTCTGGATGGTATCCTTGGAGTGGAGAACTTCGATACTTCCCTGGCAGAAGGAGTTATGCTGCTGACTCCGTTCGCAGCAGACGCAGATGATGAAGCGACTCAGACTTTTGTTGCCGCTTATCAGGAACAGTTCGGCGATACTCCGAACCAGTTTGCAGCGGATGCATATGATGCGATCTACATTATCAAAGCTGCGGCTGAGCAGGCAGGCATCACCGCTGACATGAGCGTGTCTGATATGTGCGAGGCTATGAAAGTGGCCATGACCGAGATCACGGTAGACGGACTGACCGGCGCGGGCATTACCTGGTCTGCAGACGGCGAGCCGACCAAAGAGCCGAGAGCAGTACAGATCATGGACGGCGTTTACACCGCAATGTAATAGATACTGTATATAGAGGCAGTTCTTAGAACAGAGACGTTCCCTATACGGGGGACGTCTCTTTTTTTGAAAATCAAAACATGTCGTCTTGTGTTGCTTTTTATTCTATGCTATAATTGGCGGATAAGGGCAAAAGAGCCGGAATGAAACTGTAAGAGAAGAGGAGTTGAATGAAATGAGCTTTATATCCTATCTGTTGAACGGCATCAGCCTTGGCAGCGTTTATGCGATTATTGCATTGGGATATACAATGGTTTACGGCATTGCGAAGATGCTGAACTTTGCGCATGGCGACGTAATCATGGTTGGAAGCTATGTGGCATTTGTAGCGATTAACAATATGGGGCTTCCTATTCCCATATCGATACTGCTTTCAGTAATAGTCTGTACCGTGCTGGGCGTGGTGATAGAAGGGATTGCTTATCGTCCGCTCCGTCACGCGTCCAAACTGGCTGTGCTGATTACCGCGATCGGTGTCAGCTATTTCCTGCAGAATATGGCGCTCCTGATTTTTGGAGCCAATACGAAGTCTTTCACGTCCGTGGTCCAGGTCAAACCGCTGAGTCTGGCGGGAGGCCAGCTGAATATTTCCGGAGAGACAATCGTGACGATTCTGGCATGCGTGGTGATCATGATTGGTTTGATGGCGTTTATAAAATATTCCAAGGCAGGACATGCCATGCTTGCGGTATCCGAGGATGACGGCGCGGCGCGCCTGATGGGAATCAACGTGAACCGGACGATTTCACTGACCTTTGCGATCGGCTCCGCGCTGGCGGCTATTGCGGGAGTGCTGCTTTGTTCCGCTTACCCGTCGCTGACTCCTTATACCGGTTCTATGCCGGGTATCAAGGCGTTCGTGGCAGCCGTATTCGGCGGCATCGGTTCCATACCCGGAGCGTTTATCGGAGGCATTCTGCTGGGAATTATCGAGATTCTGGCAAGAGCATACATTTCTTCTCAGTTGTCAGACGCAATCGTTTTTTCTGTTCTGATCATTGTGCTGGTGGTACGTCCGACCGGTCTGATGGGAAAAGAAATTCAGGAAAAAGTGTAAGCGGAGGTGAGAGAGATGAAAAAAATGTCGAAAACAGCCAGGAACAGCCTGATTACCTACGGAATTGTAATCCTGGCGTATGTCGGTTGTGAAATCTGGATGAGATTCGGAAATATGTCCAGCCTGATGGAGGGACTTCTGGTTCCGCTCTGTGTATATGCGATCCTGGCAGTTTCTCTGAATCTGACGGTCGGCATCCTGGGAGAACTGAGTCTGGGGCACGCAGGTTTCATGTGCGTGGGAGCTTTCGCCAGCGCTACGTTTACCAAATGCATGGAACAGGCTATCCCGATTCCTACAGTCCGTTTTATTATTGCGGTGCTGATAGGAGTAATCTGTGCCGGCATCTGCGGTATTCTGGTCGGTATTCCGGTGCTTCGTCTGAGAGGCGACTATCTGGCGATTGTAACGCTTGCTTTTGGTGAGATTATCAAAAACCTGGTGAACGCGATTTATCTGGGACTTGACAGCAAGGGATTCCATTTTTCCATGAAAAGTATGCTTGAGCTGAATATGGAAGCGGATGGCATGGTTGTGATCAACGGCGCGCAGGGCATTACCGGGGCGCCTTCCGATTCGAATTTTACCCTGGGTATTATTATGCTGCTGATCACTCTTTTCATTGTGCTGAATCTGATCAATTCCAGGACAGGCCGCGCGATCATGGCGATCCGCGACAACCGGATCGCGGCGGAATCCATCGGTATTAATATAACAAAATATAAAATTATGGCTTTCAGTATTTCTGCCGCCATGGCCGGCGCGGCAGGCGTGCTGTACGCGCACAATCTGACTACTTTGACAGCCCTTCCGAAAAATTTTGGTTACAATATGTCTATTACGATTCTGGTATTTGTCGTTCTGGGCGGGATCGGAAGCATTCGCGGCTCCATGATATCCGCCGTTATCCTGACGATGCTTCCGGAGATGCTGCGTTCTCTGGACGAATACCGTATGCTGATCTACGCGGTTGTGCTGATCGCGGCTATGATTCTTACCTGGAGTCCGAAAGCGATTGAACTGAGGGAGAGGTATTCTCCGATGAAACTGCTGCGCAGGAAAGAGAAGGAGGTGCAGTGATATGCCTATGCTGGAAGTAAAAAATCTCGGTATCTCTTTCGGAGGGCTCCGCGCAGTCGATGATTTTAATCTTTCGATCGAAAAAGGGGAGCTTTACGGATTAATCGGACCGAATGGAGCCGGACAGACTACGGTATTTAATATGCTGACCGGAGTTTACAAGCCGACGGATGGGAAAATCCTTCTGGACGGAGAAGACGTGACCGGGAAGAAAACCATTGAGCTGAATAAAGAAGGAATCGCGAGGACTTTTCAGAATATCCGTCTTTTTTCGGATCTTTCGGTGCTGGATAACGTAAAAGTAGCACTTCATAACCAGAAAGAATTTACTTATTCGGCTTTGACAGGAATACTGCGGCTGCCGCGCTTCTATCGGCTGGAGAAGGAGATGGACGAGCGCGCCATGGAGCTCCTGGAAGTTTTCGGATTGGATAAAGAGGCCGGTTATAAAGCGTCCAATCTGCCTTACGGCAAGCAGCGGGAGTTGGAGATTGCCAGAGCTATGGCGACAAACCCGAAGCTTTTGCTGCTGGACGAGCCGGCCGCGGGCATGAATCCTAACGAGACACAGAGTCTGATGAATACGATCCGTTTTGTACGGGATAAATTTAATATGACGATTCTTCTGATCGAACATGATATGAAACTGGTATCTGGCATCTGCGAGAGACTGACTGTACTGAATTTCGGTCAGGTGCTCGCCAACGGAGACACGGAAGAGGTCCTGAAGGATCCGAAGGTGATCACCGCATATCTGGGAGAATAGGAGGAACGCGAAGATGGCTATGCTTGAGATCAAAGACCTGAGTGTCTATTATGGCGTGATTCAGGCTTTAAAAGGAATCTCTTTCGAGGTCAACGAAGGAGAGGTCATCGCGCTGATCGGCGCTAACGGAGCAGGAAAAACAACGACGCTCCATACTGTTTCCGGGCTGATTGCGCCAAAGAGCGGCAGCGTGATTTTTGAGGGGCAGGATATTACGAAAACGCCGGCTCATAAAATTGTTTCTATGGGAATGGCGCATGTGCCTGAGGGGCGAAGAGTTTTTGCCTCTTTGAGCGTGCTTCAGAATCTGCGGTTAGGCGCGTATACGAGAAATGACAAGGAAGAGATTGAAGAAAGTCTCCGGAAGGTTTACAAAAGATTCCCGAGACTGGAAGAAAGAAAGAACCAGCCGGCAGGTACCCTGTCAGGCGGAGAGCAGCAGATGCTGGCTATGGGACGCGCGTTGATGTCCAATCCCCGCATTATCCTGATGGACGAACCATCCATGGGTCTCTCCCCGATTCTGGTCAATGAGATTTTCGACATTATCAAGGAGGTCAGCGCCGGCGGAACAACGGTACTGTTAGTGGAGCAGAATGCGAAGAAGGCGCTTTCTATCGCGGACAGAGGGTATGTGCTGGAGACAGGGCGTATCGTCCTGGAAGGAAAAGCGCAGGAGCTTTTGAATAATAAGTCTGTGCAATCGGCATATCTGGGTGAATAAAGCGAAAAGTGTACAAAAACAGGGGCCGAATTATGTGAGAATGAACAATTGCCATGTGGGATATTTACGGTAAAATAAGAAAGTAACCGTTAGATGTAACAAATCAGTATAGTATTGAGGTGGTAAGAATGAAAATGCAGAAAATGGAAATCACGAGAAGGATGTATGAAGCAGGAGCCCTCGCGGTAGTAAGAGCCGAGACTCTGGAGAGAGCCAGCGAGATCGCAGAAGGCTGCATCAAGGGCGGCGTGCCTGTAATGGAGATGAGCTTTACGCTGAACAATGCGGGTGAGGTTATTAAAGGTCTGAGAGAAAAATACGGGGATGATCTGATCGTGGGAGCAGGTACGGTACTGGATGCCGAGACGGCGAGACATGCGGTTCTCTGCGGCGCTCAGTTTGTCATCGCTCCGAACTATGATGAAGGCGTTGCAAAGGTATGCAACCGCTATCAGATTCCTTATGCTCCGGGATGCACCAGCGTAACGGAAGCAGTGAACGCGCTGAGCATGGGAGCGGCTTTTATTAAAGCATTTCCGATTTCTGATTTTTATGGTCCGAAGCTGGCAAAAGTCTTCAAGACTCCGATCCCGACCATGCCGATTATGGCCAGCGGCGGAATCAATCTGGAGAACCTGGAGACCTGGCTGGAGAGCGGCGCGGACGTATGCGGATTCGGCGGCCTTCTGACCAAGGGAACCTCTGAAGATATCGCGGCCAATGCGAAGAAAATCCACGATATTATCGCAGCATTCAGAAATAAATAAAACAGATGACAGCGCGTGGGCGGATATTACAATCCGCCCGCTTTTTTTATGCATTTTATAAAACAAAATGACGGTTTAAATATTTGGCGATCCAGAATATGAATAAAAAATACCTAATTGGAAACTTATTCCGAAAAAACTGTTAAATGATTTGTACAAAAACATAAAAATGGTCTGTTTTTTTGGGTCAGACGAACATAGGAAAGGAAAGCCTCTTTTGATAAGATATCAATAAAAGGAGGAATGAGATATGAGTATTGTTTTAACTCGAGTGGATTTTCGTCTGATCCATGGCCAGGTGATCACCAGATGGCTGACACAGTGCCAGATCAACGAAATCGTAACGGTTGACACTGCTCTCAGCAAGGACGAGTTCATGCAGGACGTGTTCAAGATGGCGGCTCCCAAGGGAGTGAAAATCAAGATCCTTGACATCGACACAGCAGTGAAACAGCAGCAGGAAGGCGCATTTGACGCGAATCGTGTACTGATGCTGTTCAAGAGCGTGAAAGAGCTGAGCGATGCATGCAAGGCCGGTCTGAAGCTGGAAGAGGTGCAGATCGGAGGCCTTGGCGGAGGCCCGGGCAGAAAAGCGGTGAACAACGCGATCACGCTGGATCGTGCGGACGCGGATACGCTGCTTGACCTGGAAAAGGACGGCATCAAGATCTATTTCCAGACCACGCCGGATTATCCGTCGATTACCTTGCAGCAGGCAGTTGCAAAACTTTAATTAAAGAGGGGGACAAAAGAAATGGACATGATAGTAAAAGCCGCATTGGTAGGCTTGCTCTACTGGATTTCCATGGGGCGCGCGCAGTATTATTTCTCGTTTGCGTTCCGTAAACCGGTCGTACTGGGTGTGTTCATCGGACTGGTATTCGGAGACGTGCAGGCCGGACTGCTCTATGGAGCAACGATCCAGCTCATGTGGATGGGCGGTATCGAGGCAGGCGGAAACATCCCGAGCGACCAGGGTCTGGCGACCTGTATCGCGGTTCCGGCAGCCATCATGGGCAACCTGGACGCAGGAGCAGCCGTAGCGCTGGCAGTGCCGTTCGGCGCGCTGGGCGTTTTGATCAACAACGTAAGACGTACCATCAACTCTTTCTATAACACGAAAGCTGACCAGTTCATCGAAAGAGGCGAGTACGACAAAGTATCCAAGATGTGCTTCATCCTTCCGTGGCTGACCAACGGAGTCCTTTATTTCACTCCGGTGTTCATCGCTACCTGGCTTGGAAACAACGTGGTGCAGGCGTTCATCAACGCGGTGCCGCAGTGGGCAATGGACGGCCTGACCAATGCAGGAAACATGCTTCCGGCATTAGGTTTCGCGCTGACGATCGTGGTAATGGGAAAACAGAAGTATCTGCCGTTCTTCGTGCTCGGATTCTTCCTGTATTCTATCCTGGGATTCTCGATGCTGACCGGCGCGGTACTGGCACTTTGCCTGGCAATGATCGCATCACTCTTTGTACAGACTGAGGAGGTGGAAGCATGAGCGAAGTAACGACGACGCAGGCAGCTGCGCAGGAGACAAAATCCGTGATTACCAAGATGGACCTGCTGAAAGCATGGTTCAAATGGTGTACCGCCGTTGAGGTACCTGTAAGTTTCGATAGAATGCAGGCTCTTGCTTTTGGTTATTCCATGAACAAGATCCTGAGAAAGCTCTACAAGGACGATCCGGAAGAGCTGAAAAACGCCATGAGACGCCACCATTCCATGTTCAATACGAACTGTGACTGGGGCAGCATTATCCATGGTATCACGATCTCCCTGGAGGAGCAGCGCGCCGCAGGCGAGGACATCTCCCCGGAAGTGATCCAGTCTCTGAAACTTGGTCTTATGGGACCGCTGGCCGGTATCGGCGACAGCGTGGACCAGGGTATCGTAGCTACGATCCCGCTGGCTATCTTTGTCCCGATGGCTCTGAACGGAAGCGTATGGGCTGCGTTCATGCCGGGTCTGATCTATCTGGCATGGTCCTACGGATGGTCCTGGTTCCTGTTCCAGAAAGGTTATTCTCTTGGTAGAAAGGCAGTGCTGGAGATTCTGCATTCCGGTATGATCAAGAAAGTAATCGATATCGCAAGTATCGTAGGTCTGTTCATGATCGGCTGTCTGTCGGCATCCTACGTCAAGGTTACGACGGCGCTGACCTATGTGAACAACGACACGACGGTAGCTCTGCAGGATACGTTAAACGGTATCCTCCCGAACCTTCTGCCGTTCTGTGTAGTTATGGGCATGTACCTGTACATAACCAAACGCGGACCGAAGTATTTAAGACTGATGGTTTATACCATGGTAATCGCAATTGTACTGACATTCTTCGGAATTATCTAATTGAAATGACTGCGTGGGGGCAAACCTGCAATAGCGGGTTTGCCCCGCTGAATATAGGAGGAAAGACAGATGAAGGTTTTGATTACCCCGAGAGGGTTTGCCAATTACGGCGTGGACATCGTAAAAGAGATGGAAGCAAAAGGCGTAGACGTACATTACAATGACACAGGAAAACAGTATACGCCGGAGCAGTTCCTGGAGCTGGCAAAGGACGCGGACGGAATCATCGTGGGCGTGGATGTGATGGACCGCGCCATGATGGAACAGTGCCCGAACCTGAAAGTGGTATGCAAATTCGGCGTTGGTACGGATAATATCGACCTGGAATACGCAAAAGAAAGAGGAATCTATGTGGGAAGGACCGTGGGATCCAACTCCATCGCCGTGGCCGAGCATGTGGTGGCGCTGATGTTCGCGGAATCCAAGAACCTTTATACCAGCATCCGCGATGTGAAAAACCACGGATGGAACAAGCCTACCGGCCGCGAGATCAACGGAAAGACGCTGGGCATCATCGGCTTCGGCCAGATCGGAAAGCACCTGGCGCAGTTTGCGGTGGGTTTGGGCATGAAAGTGCTGGCATACGATGTGTTCGAGATCCCGGATGAAGTGGCGGAACAGTACCATGTGACGAAAGCGACACAGGATGAGATTATTGAGAACAGTGATTTTATTTCTCTGCACGTGCCGCTGCTGGATTCTACCAGAGATATGATCTCCACAAACGAACTGAAGAGAATGAAGAAAGACGCCTGCCTGATCAATGCGGCAAGAGGCGGAATTGTTAATGAAAAAGCTCTGTATGAAGCGCTGGTGAACCATGAGATCCGTTCGGCATGCTTCGACGTATACAGTGATGAGCCGCCTAAAGCGGACGATCCTCTGGTCGCGCTGGATAATTTCCTGCTGACCCCGCATACGGCAGCCCGTTCGAAAGAGTCTGAGAGAAGAACCTGCGAGATGTCTTCTCAGATTGTGATGGAACAGCTGCTCGGAAAATAATATCATACATGAATTCTGGAGGGATAAGATGGCTAAATTTAATATTGTAATCGCAACACATGGGAGATTTGGCGAAGAATTGGTGAAATCAGCAGAGATGATCACCGGAAAGATGGAAAACGTACAGGTGCTGTCTTTGCTGCCGACCATGTCTTTTGAGGACTTTATGAAACAGGCAGATGAGATTCTTGCCAAAACAGAGCAGCCGATGATTGTGCTTACAGATCTGTTCGGAGGAACCCCCTGCAATGTATTTACGGCACTCAGCCGGAAATATCATCACGATGTGGTCAGCGGAGTCAATCTTTCCATGCTGATTGATTTGTATGTAACCACGCTGAATATGGATGACGGTGACGTGAACGTGGAAGAACTGGCTGAGAACTGTATTGCCACGTTGAAAGAAAGCGGTGTGCATACAAACAAACGTCTGGATGACGAGGAATAGAGAAACGTATTTCCTGCTGTATGATAAGCAGATTGACCCCTGAGAAAGACTTGTATACAAAAGATATGAATTCTGCTATAATAATCAGATAAGCGTTGATGCATAGGAATTCGTTTCCGCAGATAAGGCACGGTTAGAGGGGCAAAATGATTATTGACAGCGTTTTTAAAGAGTTTATCAATGTGGTGCGTGAAAATAAGAATTATACCATAGGCCTCCTGAATGGAGAGGGAGATGTGGTGGACTGCAGCGATGCAGCGCTGATCGGCGCGCATCGGGATATTGGCAGCCCGGATTCCTGCAATTTGTATTATCCGGTCAAAGCGAAAAATTTTGATTACGGATATTTGTGGCTGAGCGGAAGAGACGAGAATTTAGGTCTGATGGGGAATTTGATCAGTGATTCCCTGAATATCCGCCTTACTTACGAGATTACGCAGAGCACATTGAAACAAAATATTACAGAGGACGACAGGCTGGTTAAGCTGCTGTTGGATGAAGAATCTTTTGATATGAACCGTATTCTGGGTCTGATTGAAGAAATGGGTTTTGATCAGACCCGGTCAAGGGTTGCGATCTATATTGTAAATGAACAGGGATTTGACAATCGTAAGATCGCAAAATTAAAGCTGATGCCGGAAGGAGAGGATAACCTCTGTTCTTTGCTGAGCCGGTATGCGCTCCTTATTTTTAAGGCGGTTCCTGAAAATATGGAAAACCAGCAGCTGAAAAGTCATATCGGAAAGTTTCTGCGGATGCTGAAAGACCTGGACGTGACAGGAGACGGTTACTGGATCGGGTCTGTACAGCGTAAACTCAGAAACTATAAGGAAAGCTATCGTCATTGTCTCTGGCTGAAAGACAACGAGAAAGAGAGCCGTGACAGAATAGTCTGGTTTATGGATTTTCTGTACGACTATTTTATGTCAGAGATTAAACTGAATGATGTACGGGATGTATTTGATTATTATCACGATTTTGGAAAAGATACGGATATTGATGAGCTGATCCAGATCGCGGATTCTCTTCTGTCCAACAATTTCTATATTTCCCAGACTGCGGAAAGCCTGTATCTGCATAAGAATACTCTTGTATATAAATTAAAAAAATATGAAGAGTCATTCCATATTGATATCAGAGGAGATTTCAAAGGGAGGTTCCTGTTTGTCCTGATTTCTGCATCTTTGAAAGAATATCGGAAGAGACGGCGGGTGGGTGAAGAACTATGAGTATGAAGATCGTGCTGGCGCGTGTGGATAAGAGGCTGCTGCACGCAACTGTTACGCTGAACTGCGACCCTTTTCTGAATGCGGATTATGTGGCGGTTGTGGGGTCGGAGTACGATAATGATCCTTTTATTGTCAGCGTTATGCAGTTGTGCCTTCCAAAAACAATGAAGGTGAAGATCCTGACGGAAGAGGGACTTTTGGATTTTCTGAATCAGAATGATACGTCCAGAGCTTCAACGGTGCTGGTAATTTTTAAAGATCTTGCCAGCGTCCGGGAGAGCGTGAAGAGAGGATTCTATGTGGAGGAGATCCAGATGCCGTATCCGACTTTGTCCGTGGCGCCCAAGAATCTGACAGACTATTTTTCGAAAGAAGAACTGGAAGACATTGATTATATTCAGGAGCAGAATATCCGGTTCTATTTTCAGACTACGCCGTTTCAGGCAAAAGATTACGGGAGCTTCTGCAAGTGATGGAGAGTAATATGAGAGATAAGATTGAAGAAGTGGGAATCCATTTTTCCAAAAGAAGATCGAATCGCGACAAATATCGCTTCATGAACCGTCTGGTAAGCTGCCTGAAAGAGGCAGGGTGTCGGATGGATATGATGGAGGCAGGGGATAAACACAGCCAGAGTCACCATCTGGTAACGGGAGATTTAAATAAAAGCCGGAGAGTGTTTCTTGCTGCTTATGACACCGGGAGCAAAATGCTGGTTCCGGGGTATCGTTACACGCCGCTTGATTCCAGGCGGAATTTCCGGGAAGAGATGAAAAATATAGCAGCGTATTCTCTGCTTACGCTGATCATAGCAGTGCTGGCTGTGTATCTGACCAGAATGTTCTGGGGCGGGAGCATGGCTGTGCGGGCATTGATTGTCATGATAGACATTATTGCGGTCCTGTTGGTATTCCGTTGGATGAAGAAACCGGATAACAAGGTAAATATGAATCGGAACAGCGGTGCGGTAGCGGTGCTGTATTCGAGCGCTGAAAAATCTAAAGACGGCTGTTTCCTTTTTGTGGATAACGGTGTTGTGAGCAACCAGGGGTTTTACGAGGTGTCCGAGCGGATGAAGAGTCAGGATGCGGTGGTTCTGGACAGCGTGGCCGGCGACGGGGATCTTTTCCTGGTATGCAAAGAACAAAATAAAAAGAAAGCAGAGGAAATGGCGAAGGCGTTTGCCTGCCGGATACGCGTATGGCCTCTGTCGGAAGAAGAATATAAGAATACTCCTCTCGAAGGGTTCCAGAACGGATATATACTTACTGCGGGGGAGGAGAAAAACGGGAAAATATATGTACGGCACGCCCGCACTTCCGCAGATATGGATTTGAATATAGAACGGATGGAACAGATCCGTGATGGAATCCTGAAGCTGGTATAGACAGGCGATAAAAACAAGGGAACGGCGCAGAAGCCGTTCTCTTTTTCGTATGGTTGACCGCCCGGTGAGTTTCGGATATACTGATAAGAGACCATAACAAGGAGGGCATCGATGATGGGGAAATGGTATGAGAGCGCGGTGTTTTATCACATGTATCCGTTGGGGATGCTGGGAGCGCCAAAACAAAATGATGGAGGGGAGGTTGTGCACCGGCTCCCGGAACTGCTGCCATGGGCAGACCATATCCGGGATCTGGGTTGTACGGCAGTTTATATCGGACCGTTGTTTGAATCTGCTTCCCACGGGTATGATACCAGAGACTATAAGCTGGTAGACCGCCGTCTGGGGGACAATGAAGACTTGAAACAGTTTGTGGAGTATTGTCATGAGAACAATATCCGGGTAGTGGTGGACGGTGTTTTTAACCATACCGGGAGAGAGTTCTGGGCGTTCCGGGATATTCAGCAGAACAGGGAACATTCGCCGTACTGCGGCTGGTATCAGGAACTGAGTTTTCAGGGCGATACCTGCTATCATGACGGATTCTGGTATAAGGCCTGGCGAAACTGCTTTGAACTGGCCAACCTGAATCTGCGCGATCAGGGAGTACGGGAGCACCTGTTCGACGTGGTTCGTTTCTGGATTCATGAATTCGGGATTGACGGTATCCGCCTGGACTGCGCGGATTGTCTGGACTTCGATTTCATGAGAGATCTGCGCAGGGTGACAGATGGGGAGAAAGAAGATTTCTGGCTGATGGGCGAAGTGATTCATGGAGATTACAGCCGCTGGACGGCAGACGGTCTGCTGCATTCAGTGACGAATTATGAATTGCATAAAGGATTATACTCCGGTCATAATGATCATAATTATTTTGAGATCGCCCATACGATCCGGAGGCAGTTTGATGCGAACGGAGGTATTTACCGGGGTAAGAAGCTGTATTCCTTTGTGGATAATCATGATGTGGACAGGATTGCCAGTAAACTGAATGTGAAACAGCATCTGCCGCTGGTCTGGATGCTTCTGTACACGCTGCCGGGGATACCGTCTGTATATTACGGAAGCGAATGGGGGATCGAGGGCAGGAAAGAGGGAGCGAATGATGATCCGCTGCGCCCGGCTCTGGATCTGAAAAAAATGCAGGCGGCTCCTCCGGCAGAGGAGATTCCGGGTCTGTTGAAAAT